>Ga0307505_10000348_pt1 | contig 53103 bp, 57 predicted proteins | sample 23_S_MG_FD_202183 | JGI IMG/M metagenome (GOLD analysis project Ga0307505, IMG submission 202183) | Soil microbial communities from Populus trichocarpa stands in riparian zone in the Pacific Northwest, United States - 23_S | ecosystem: Environmental > Terrestrial > Soil > Riparian zone > Trees...
AATAATCGCCCTGAGCCGGTATGTCGGTCGCCGCACCGCTGCCCCATTCAAACGAAACCGCCGAAGAACCCGGCCCGCCGAGAACCCACCAAACACCTATTGATGGTCTCCACACCGCAAGATCCGCAGGCGGAACGGCACTCGCGTTCGCATCTTCGACAGCCAACAAACGCGAACCGGCGTAAATTAGTTCTTTCGAAAGCTGCGGCGTCGGTGTCGGAGTCGGCGGTGCGAGGAACGGATTGATCGCCGAAAGTGCCGAACGATCCTTCGCCTTCACAAACTTTTGCCTTTGTGCATCTTCCTCAAGATACTTCAACCCGTAACCCGTAACGCCAAGAACAGCGAAACAGATAATTGCAAAAACGACCGGATGTGTTTTGATACGGTTCTTTAGCGAAGAAAAATTCGCAGGAAACGGCATAAAGGTTTGCTCCTCGCTGCCGTAGAAAGTGCAGCGGTTGGTTAGAGTGAAAACGGCTAAATGTTAAGCCGCCTTAGGAAGATTCTCAACTGGCGTGATAATTAGTTGGGACGACGATATATCAGTTACGCAAACAGGTCAAGCACAATAATCTGTTCAATGGTTAATCAATACGCTCCCATGAGTTGCAGACGAACCTACAATTTGCTGTTAGTTGTGTGGTTTCAATACGTTAAGGCGTATTGCTTAATGTATTTTCTGATTGTACGAATGATCCGGAGAATCCAACCGATGATCCGTTGAAGCCAATAATTCATTCGGAGAGACCAACAAACGATTCGTTGAGACCGATATTTCACCCGGAGAGACCAACGGATGAATTGTTGAGACCAATAATTCATTCGGAGAGTTCTACAAGTGACCCGTTGAGACCAATATTTTATCCGGAGAGTTCTATAAGTGACCCGTTGCGTTCAACAATTCTTTTATGGAACTCAATAATTCATTCCGGGAGTTCAATAACTCATTCGTTGGGCTTCATATTTCATTTATAGAGACCAGAAATGAGTTGAGAGTGGAGAGTAAAGAGGTGAGAGGGAAAGCGGAACGGATGATAGTGAACAGTAAATGAAAAAGAGCCGACGGGTGGCCGAATACAGTAAACAGCGAGCGGATAAAAGTGGACGACCGATAGTGAAGAGAAAGCGGGAATAGCGGGCTTGGTGACCGAATGCGGTGATGTTGACAATTCTTTACATTCGACAGCGGCTCAAAAAATTGACACTCGAACATCGCGGAAATAGAATTGTGGCGTTCCGACATTTTTCGATCAATCCAAAATAAGTGAGGGTGAAGATGGAATTTTCTCGCCGTGATTTTCTTAAAACATCTGCGATAGCTGTCGGTGCCGCAGCGTTGCCGGTTTGGGCACTTGATGCGCAGGCGGCCGCCGCTGTTTGGTACGACGTTAATAAGGATGGGTTGGCCGACGCCGCTCTTGCGACCGCGAAGAAGCTAGGCGCGTCATACGCCGACATTCGCATCAACCGTTACCGCAACGAAAATGTGTCAACGCGCGAACGGCAGGTTTTGAACGTATCGAGCGCACAGAATTTCGGCTTCGGCGTCCGCGTGCTGATCAACGGAACTTGGGGATTTGCCGCAAGTCCGATAATGACCACGGAAGAGGTGGTTCGCATCACGACCGAGGCAGCGGAGATCGCGAAGGCAAATTCCCTGATCACGCGGAAGAAGATCGAGCTTGTCCCGACGCCTAAAGTCGTTGCGAAATGGAAAAGTTCGATCGAGCGCGATCCGTTCGACGTGCCCGCCGAAGAAAAGGTGGCGATGCTTTTGAAGATGAACGAGGCCGCCCTCGGCGTAAAGGGCATCAGCTTTGTTAACTCGAATCTCGGAGCGGTCAATGAGCAGAAATATCTGGCGACGAGCGACGGTTCTCGGATCGATCAATACATCATTCGTACCAACCCGAGCTTTTCGGCGACAGCCACTGATCGCGCGAGCGGCGATTTCCAAGCAGTCAATTCCCTTCGCGAAGCGCAGCAGATCGGCTTTGAATATATGACGAAGCACGATTGGGTTGCCGAAGCCAGAACCGCCGCCGAACACGCGGTGATGAAGCTAAAAGCTCCGACGGTGAATCCCGGCAAGTATGATCTGGTGCTCCATCCGTCGCATCTTTTCCTGACGATACACGAAAGCGTCGGGCATCCGACCGAACTTGATCGCGCGCTGCTTTGGGAAGCCAATTACGCCGGAACGAGCTTCCTGACACCGGAGAAAACGGGCAAGCTGCAGTTCGGTTCTAAGATGGTAAATTTTGTCGCCGACCGCACGCAGCCGCAAGGAATGGCGACCGTCGGCTACGACGACGAAGGCGTTCCGGGTCAAAGCTGGCACCTCGTCAAAGACGGCTTGTTCGTCGATTGGCAGACTACGCGCGATACGGCCAAGCTTATCGGGAAATCGATCTCGTATGGATGCCTGCACGCGGATTCGTGGGGCAGTGTTCCCTTCCCGCGTATGCCCAATGTTTCGCTCACGCCGTCTAAAGATAACGTCTCGCAGGATGATCTTATCGGCGGTATCGAAAACGGAATTCTGATCTATGGACGCGGAAGTTATTCCATCGACCAGCAGCGTTATAACTTCCAGTTCGGCGGCCAGACGTTTTGGGAGATCAAAGGCGGCAAGGTCGGCGGGATGCTTCGCGACGTGGCGTATCAATCGCGAACGACCGATTTCTGGGGATCGCTTGACGGGCTCGGCGGACAGGTGACGTACGAAATTCCCGGCTCGCCCAACGACGGCAAGGGTGAACCCGGACAATCCAACGCGGTTTCGCACGGCTGTCCGCCCGCGAGATTTAGGAACATCAACATTTTGAACACGGCGGCTGGATCGGCACCGGGACAATTGGATTAGTATTTTTCTTTGCGTACTTAGCGTCTTTGCTTGAAAAGAAAGTTCTCGCAAAGTCGCCAAGGACGCAAAGTAAGAAATAAGAGAATACATATGTTATTTACAGAGGCAGAAGTAAAGGAACTAACTTCCAAAATTCTTTCGATGACAAAGGCTGACGATGCCTCCGCCAATGTTGGAAGCAATAGGCAGGCGCATCTGCGCTTCGCCGGCAATAATGTTCTGACGAGCGGAATGCGAGAGACGCGAAACGCGAACGTGACAGTGTGGTTCGGCGGCAAGCGTGGTTCTGCTTCGACCAACGACCTCGACGACGCCAGTCTAAAAGCGATGGTCGCGGAAGCCGAGAAGATCGCGCAGAATGCGCGGCCCGATCGCGAATATATGCCGACGCTTGGCAAACAAACCTATAAACCGGTCAACGCTTATATCCAGGCGACGGCGAATCTTTCGTTGACAGATCGCGCAAAGCAGATCGGGGCGATCATTGCTGAATGCGAGAAAAGTAAAGTCATTGGTGCCGGTTTCCATTCGGCGGGGGCTCAAGCGGGCGGCAGTGCGACGAAGAACGGCAACTTCGAGTATGAGCGTTCAACCGGAGTCGGTCTGTCGGTCACAGCCAGAACGCCGGACGGGCAAAGCTCAGGATATTTTCTTCGCAGCCATAACGACATCGCCAGGCTTGATACTATGCGGATCGCGAAGGAATCGATCAGGAAAGCTATCGAAGGACGCGGTGCTCGTGCGATCGATCCGGGAATTTATACCGTGATCCTGGAGCCGCAGGCGGTTGCGGACCTGATCGGCGGATTTGGATTCGGCTTCAACGCACGAACTGCCGAAGAAGGCCGGAGCGTGTTTTCAACTTCGGGCGGCGGGACAAAGCTCGGCGAGAAAGTTTTCGACGATAAGGTGACGATCTTCAGCGATCCGTGGAATCCGGACCTTCCCGGTTCGCAGTCCGCTCAGGGCGGAATCCCCGCGGAACGGATCACGATGATCAACAAAGGCGTGTTGGAAAACTTAACTTATAACCGCTTTTGGGCAGCACAAAAAGACAGAAAGCCAACGCCCGGACCTGTGAACACGATCTTTCAAACAAGCGGCCCAACGAACACGCTGGAAGAAATGATCAAATCGACACAGCGCGGCATTTTGGTGAGCCGGTTCTGGTACATTCGAACGACCGACCCTCGGACCGCAAGTTCAACCGGACTCACGCGCGATGGCGTTTGGTGGATAGAGAACGGCAAGATCGCTTACCCGCTGAAGAATTTCAGGTTCAACCAATCCACGGTTCAGATGCTCGGCCCGGGTAATGTGCTAATGGTCGGAAAACCGGAACGCGTCGGTTCGAGCGAAGGCGGCGGAGGTTCGCTATTGCCAGCGTTGAAAGTGAAGGAGTTCAATTTCACGTCGCAGTCGGAAGCTGTGTAAATATTTTTACTTTCTATTTCCACGATAACTGTTTATTATTTGGAAGGACGTTTTGCGGCGTCCTTCTTTTCTTTTCCTTACTTCACAAACTAACAGCTATTAATCGATGAGCTTCATCCTCACGTCATTTGAATCCATCTTCGGATTGCCCGAGATCTTCGCATATATCTTTCTATTTGTTTTCGGGTCGGCGATCGGCAGCTTTTTGAATGTCGTTATCCACCGAATACCGAATGATGAATCTATCGTGTTTCCAAATTCGGCGTGTCCGAAATGCGGAGCGGCGATAAAGTCGTACGACAATATTCCGCTTTTAAGCTGGCTGATGCTCGGCGGAAAGTGTCGCGGCTGCAAGGCTCCGATCTCGGTGCGTTATCCGGCGGTTGAACTGCTGACGGGATTGTTGTTTGTTCTGGTATTTTGGCGTTTTGGCTTTGACGTGTTCCTTCCGGTTGGGCTTGTTTTTGTTGCGGTGACGGTGGCTTTGATGTTCATCGATGCGGAGCATATGATCTTGCCGAACGTGATCACATATCCGTTCTTTGTATTCGCATTTCTCGTACGCATCATTTATCCCATCGCGTTTGGCACGACTTTCAGTGATATGACGTATGCACCGCTTGATGGAATGACGCAGCCGATTTGGGTTGTTTCGCTTATCGGTGCAATTCTCGGAGCATTGGCGGGCGGCGGATCGCTGTGGCTGGTTGGCGCGATATGGAAAAAACTTCGCCGGGTTGAGGCAATGGGTCTTGGCGATGTGAAGATGATGCTCGGCTTTGGCGCGCTATTGGGATGGAGGTCAGCTCTTCTTTCGATCCTGCTTGCGTCATTTGCGGGTGCGTTGATCGGCATCGCCTTGATAATGAAGCAGAAGGACAAAGATATACAGGCACAGATTCCGTTCGGTATCTTTCTCGGAATCGGTTCGGTCGCCGCCTTACTTTTTGGCGAGCAAATGATCGCGTGGTACTTGTGGACTTTCGTTCCCTGATCTAATTCACTGTTGCACTTCGCTCAACGCAGGCCGTCGAACAATAGAACATTCTTGCTCCTAATTTTATCGCTCTCGATTCGGGTACCCACGTTCCGCATTTTGTGCAGTTGACGAGCGGACCCGTTGCGGCTTCGTTAACGCCGTCAATCGAATCACGATTCTGTGGGTTCTGGATCCTCGCTTGTTTTAGCACCTTCCAAACCTGATAGACGGATAAGATGTACTTGCGATAACGATACGCCGTTAGAGCGAAGATCACGGCTAATACCAAGAGGATGAAAAAAACTTCTCTCATTTGATATTCGAATTCGCACCGGCGCTTATCATTGAGGACAACTCACCAATAGCCTGGCTCTGCGGATTTACAGCCCGGAGTTTCTCCAAAACGTCTTGGGCCTTGGCGGGCTCACCCTGTTTCACGAGCGTTTGAATGTAATGCTGCATCGCTCGTTCATTCTTCGGATCGTCGGCTATCGCACGGTCAAATTCTTTCGCGGCGCTATCAAGAACCGGCGGTTGCTGAAGGAAATATGTAAGGGCGAGATCCGTCCTGACGGCACCGTCCTGAGGTTTCAAAACAAGATATTTTTCGTAATGATCCCGAGCCTTTTCGAATGGCCGATTCTCTTTTCGAAAATATCCGATGTCGAAATATGAATTTCCGAGCGCCATTAAAACGTCGATGTCCTTTGCGTCGAGTTGATTCGCCCGCTCAAGCAGTTTTATGGCTTTTTCAATGATTGACACATCCTGTTTCATCGCGCCATAGCGATACAACGCGACGCCGAGTGATTTTTGATATTGCAGATTGTCAGGACGCTGGTCGGCTTCGGCGATCTTGGCGTCGATCTCTTCGTTGGAAAGGTTCAACGATTCGGAATTTGAATTAGAAGATTGTTTCGCAGCTTTCAGCGACTCAACTTCGGAGCGGAGCACATCGGTTTCAGTTCGGTTGATATTATTTGCGAGCAAAAACCCGCCGGCAAACGCGGCTATCGCAGCCAGAACAATTATTAAATACTGTTTGCCGTTCATCGGTTCGAGTCTATCAAATGGCACTCGTGAAAATAAAAAGCGTCGTCCGCGGTTTAATGCAGACAACGCTAACTAAGCATGATAAAAAAACTATTTCTTCCCGCTTGGTGCAATGAACGGCAGATCGTCGGCACGTCGCCGGACAGGCGGATCGGTCGAACGCCTACGCGGAATTACAGATGTATTTCGGCGATCAACGCTGCCAGCGGGCAAGCCCTGACCGTGGACGGCCTCAACAAGAATTCGAGTTATTTCCTGCGAAAGCGTACGATGCTCGGCTGCGGCACGGCGGCGAAGCGATTCCTTTAATTCGTTCGGCACATACGCACCGATAAACACACCTTTACGGTTTGCCATAAATCAATAATTTCTCCGAAGAATTCTGGTGAACGCCGACAGCAGTTGGGCGAACCTATAAGCCGAATCTTGTACCCCGAACAAGCCGGGATGGCGATCATTCATCTGGGCCGTCCGTTACCGAACGGCTCAAGCGGCCTACCCGGAAACGTCGCTTTTCAGCACTGAGCGAGCAGCTCAATAACGCTTCCCTATTTGGCCTTGCACCGCGAGGAGTTTACCTGGCCGCGTCTGTTACCAAACGCGCCGGTGAGCTCTTACCTCACCGTTTCACCCATCACCCTTTCAGGCTGGTCTATTCTCTGCTGCACTTGTCGTCATCCCGATAAATCGAGACGCCCGGACGTTATCCGGCTCGCTGCCCTATGGTGTTCGGACTTTCCTCTCGTCTCGCGACAAGCGACCGCCCGGTTCGCCCAACTGCTTTGGCTTATGGATTATAGCAAAATATTGTTGAACAACAAACAATCTATGAACTTTGATTTTCGAGAAATCCGGGTTGAAATAAATGCTCCCATTTCGACTGAGCGGTTTCGGTTACGATCCTTTCCATGTCATCCGCATCCGAAAGCGTCTCAAGATCGCGCACAAGCTCGACCGCATCAGAATAGCGGATGCCGTTAACGATGCGGGAAACGGCCGCGATCGAGTTCGGATTCATACTCAATTCTGTGGCTCCGAGACCGATCAAAACGGGAACATAGAATGGAGAGCCGGCCATTTCGCCACAGACGACCAGCGGTTTGTCGGCGGCCCGACATTCGTCGATCACGCATCTTACGGCTCGAAGCATCGCCGGATGGAGCGTGCGAAACCATTTCGAGACGGCCTCGTTGTCACGGTCGGCGGCAAGCAGATATTGAGCAAGATCGTTCGTTCCGAGGCAAAAGAAATCGCATCGGGCGGCCAGTTGATCAATGACGAAAACTGCGGACGGAACCTCTATCATCGCTCCGATTTCGATATGTCCGACGGCAACCTCATCGGTTTCAAGACGATTCGCTTCGGTGTCAACGATCTCCCTGACTTCAACAACATCGGAAACCCCTGTAACCATCGGAACAACTACTCCGATCTGATTTTCAACGGATGCGCGAAGCAATGCGCGGGCCTGAGTTCGCATGAGTTCAACATTCGTCAGGCCAAGCCGAATGGCGCGAAGTCCAAGTGCCGGATTTTTTTGCCGCAGTGATCTCGTGGCGTCAAACTGCGATGCATCGAGGTCGAAGGTACGGATGCGGATGCTTTCGCTGCCGACTGCTTTAGCGATCTGTTCGTAAGCCGCAGTTTGTTGGTCTTCATTGGGGATTATGCCGTCGGAGCCAATTAGGGATTCGGATCGGTAAAGGCCAATGCCCTTTGCCCCAAGGCTGGCTGCGGCGTGATAACCATCGACGGTTGTAGTGTTGGTTCGGATCGTTATTACGCGTTCGTCAATTGTCGAAAAACTATCGTACTGACGGATCGGCGGCAAGAACTCCTTACGAATTGCCGGTTTGGACGCCCCGCTTACCGTTTTTGAATGAATTGTCACTTCTCCGGAATTTCCGTCCACCATTGCGTGCTGGCCGCTCTCAAAATGGTCGAATATTTCGCGGATGCCCGTAACCGATGGGATTCCAAGTTCCCTTGCGAGAATGGAAGTGTGCGATGTCCAACCGCCGCTTTCCGAGATGGTAGCCACGATCCCTTTTTCGGAAAGCCTAAGCAGCATTGAGGGACTGATCTCACGGGCGGCAATGATGGAATCGACGGAAAGGTCAAGTTTGCCTTCAGCCGTTCCTAAACAACTAAGGATCCTGTCGCAAACATCTTCGACATCAAGACGCTTTTCAGCAAGATGAGGATCGGAATGCGTGGACAAACCATCAGCTTGACTGTCACAAGCTGTCTGCGTTGCCCACTCGGCATTCATTCGGCCGCTTGTGACATTATTCAGGATACCTGAACCTAGAATAGGGTCCGTGAGGATCAGCTGATGTGTTTGAAGAATTGCTGAGAGCGAACTCATTGTGGTTGCCTTAATCGCTGCCAGTTCGGTTTCGATCTTTGCGACGGATTCCGCGAGGGCCTGTTCTACGCGGGCAACTTCACTTTCAATCTCACTTTCGGTCAAAGACCTTCGAAAGAATTGGCGTCGCGTTCCGAAAAGACAAACAATGGTCCCGGTCGCAACACCGCGGGATACTGCACGCCCCGAGATACGGATTTCGCTTTTGTCGTACACTCTGGGTTAACTTCCAAAACTAAAACCGCCGCCGCTCTGCGATGGGAAGAAAGGTTTCAGCATTCCGGCAAAGGCGGCAAGATTTCGGGTTTGAATAAGGATCTCTCCCGGACCGGTGAATTCGGCCACCAAGCCTTCACCGCTCATCATACTTCGGAACAGACCCGCCTGCGATGCCTTACGAAGTGAATACTGCATATGCCCTTCCCAAGCAACGAGATGGCCGGTGTCGATGACGTATCGTTCACCGGGACGAAGCGCCTTTCGATGAATGGCGCCGAATGACGAAACAAGCAACAATCCTTGACCCGAAACACTTAGGACGAATAATCCTTCGCCGCCAAAAAATGATTTCGCACCGCCGAATTTTGTTTCAACCACCAAACTGGTATCGCCTGCAAGATAGGAACTCGCCTGGACCATGAACGATTGATTCTGCAGCTCGATCCCGGCGATATCTCCCGGCGCTCCCGGTGCAAAGGTGACTTCGCCGGGGGCGCCCTTGGCCGTGTATGTAGAAACGAAAGCAGATTCGCCGCCGACTGCGCGCTTTAATGCGCCAAAGACGCCGCCTTTCATCTGAGAGTAAAGTTCCACATTTGCGGACATCGAAACCATCGCTCCGGCTTCTGCGGATATCGACTGTTCCGCCATCAACTGAACGACCGCGAGAGCGAATGCCCCTTGGTAATGGATCTCCCAAGTGTAGCCGCGCCCTTGTCCACGGCCATCGGGGTCGAAATGGAATGCTCCACCGGACGGAACATTAACGGGGTTTTGGCCCATCGGTGGTTGTGGTGGTGCTTGCTGAACCGGTGGCGGCGGAGTTCCGGCATCGAGTGTGAATCCGCACGAGCCGCAAAACCTCGCGTTCGGAAGAAGTTCAACAGTGCATTTTGGACAGTTCATACTACGAGGCCTTCCGTTCTTTTTATAAGTATATCTCGCGCATCAGCCGCACAGTCGGCAAAGGTAAGCAGCGATACGTCGCTGGATGACACAACAAGATTCTCCTGCCAGGACGCGACAACGCCTTTCCAGCAATCGCCGACGAGCACTAAGGGACGCGGACCGAGGACCCGAGTCTGAAGCTTGTTCCAGACCAGAGAAACTTCCGTAACCGTCCCCATTCCGCCTTTGAAGGCGACGAACCCGACAGAACGTGTGATCAGATTCTGCAGCCGGTCATAAAAATGGTCGGTCGCGACTTTGTCGGTTAGATAACGATTGGGTTCGGATTTGAATTGATTCATCACAATTCCGAAAACCCGCCCGCCTGCTTCACGGGCTCCACGCGAAGCGGCTTCCATGATGCCAAGGTAACCGCCGGTGCATATTGTAAAGCCTGCCTCAGCAAGCAGACGACCTAATTCGAGGGCATCTTTATACTCGGCCGTCCCCGGCCCGCATTTCGAACCCCCAAATATGGTGACAATTTTTTCGCCGGATGATTGCTGCATGATATTTATTCGCGAACCTTAAGGCTTAATTATATTCAAGACACTGCATTGAGCAAGCAGGTCAGGTAGGAAGCACCTCTTCCGGCGTCACATTTCCGGCTTCGTGTATAGCACGATTCGTATCCGTGAAAAGGAGTATAAGGCTGCCGATTATGAAGAAAACGATCAAACCGAGGATCGCCTGTCGATACGACCCAGTCTGCCCGACGATTATCACAAATAGCAGTTGTCCCATCCACGAGGTTCCTTTTTCCGATATTTCATAAAGACCGAAGAAACCAGATTCCCGATCTTTCGGAATCATTTGCGAATAAAGCGAACGCGATAGGGCCTGCGAACTGCCCAAAACCATTCCGATGAATACTGCAAGTATCCACGCCTGACTTGTGTTAGTCAGGAAACCGTATGCGTAGATTACGATGCCGCACCAAATTCCAAGTGAGAGGATGATGGTTCGTTTGGCACCGATAAGTCTTGCGATCCGCTCGAAGATCATTGCACCGGCAAACGCGGATATCTGAGCGACGATAAATATACCGATCAGGAATCCGTTGTCCTCTGGGAGTCCCTTTGCCGTGAACAGTTCGTACGAAAGAAAAACCGACGCTTGGAGGATCACTGTCTGGATACCATCGTTATAGAATAGGTACGCAATGAGAAATATCGCAGTGTATTTCAATCTCCTCAGTTCCTTTATCGTTAACCAAAGTTCTTTGAATCCGATTGTCAAAAGCGAGCCTTTCGCCGGACGCTGTTTGACATCGTCATTGGCCGGAATGAGCATGAAGGTGATCAAGCCGAACCCGCCCCACCACAGCGAGGCCAAAAGAAACGAGATACGGACCGCGGTTCCGGTTGAGATACCGAGGCTCGCGGCATTGTTTATTAAAAGCAGATTCAGTACAAGCATTACAACGCCGCCGACGTAACCGGAGGCAAAGCCATAGCTCGACACCTTGTCACGCCTGTCTTCGCTGGTAAGATCGATTAGAAAGGCGTTATAAAAAACATTTGCGGCCGCAAAACACATCATTGAAACGATCAGCAAAATACAGCAGACCAACCACGAATCGGTAACGAAGAACAAAAGAGCACCGCAGAGCACGCCGACATAGCAAAAGATCGCCATCAGGCGTTTCTTAAGATTCGTGTAGTCGGCGATAGCACCAAAGATCGGCAAGAAGGCAACCATTGCGACCACAGAGATCGCGATACAAACGCCATAGAGGTTCTTTGGCGTGATCCGCGTAACATAAAGATCCGCGATCAGGCCGTCAGGCCCGACAGCCCTCTCTGCCAGGCTTGCTATATATGGGCCAATCAGTACTGACACGACCGTGGTAAAAAATGCCGAGTTTGCCCAGTCATACATGAGCCAGCCGAATATTTGTTTTCGATCATTTTTCTTTATCATTATTGGCTGCGCAAGTTACTACGGAGAAGGCCAATTTGCAAACCCCGCATTTTTAAATCAATTCTGACTTCGGTAAGTCTCAATAATGCTTGACTTTACAATTCTAACGATATAGAGTTACTCAACTGTTCTAAAAAGCAATACACTTGAGACACAAAACCAGTTCGAATGCTGTCGGATCGGCACCTGTTCGGTTCCTGCATTTACCACTTTATCAGGAGGGAGAGTTCAGTATGTTTTCAACGCGAATTTCTAAATCTTGGCGACCTTTCGTTTACCTCATGGCCGTTACGGTCATGGCGGCGTCAATCGTTGCTTTAATCAACCGGAATAATACGTCCGGAAAAGCTTTTGCACAGGACGGGCCCACAGTTGAGTCGCCCGCGGCGGTGTTTCCGGGAAGCGGATTCGGTGAGATTCCGGATGGTGCCCCTGGTGGAACCGCGTGCGGTGACTTCGGTCCTCCGCTTGATATTTCGTTCAATGTTACTGGAATGGCGGCGCCTTTAACCGATGTCCAGTTGACCCTAACCGGCACCCATACTTGGGTCGGCGACGTTGATGTTACTCTACGCGCTCCCGGTGGTTCGCCTGAGTTTATTATTTTTCGGAATAAAGGTGCGGCTACGGCGACGGCCTGTGGAAGTAACAGCGATTTGGGCGGTCCTTATGTATTCTTTGACGCCGCACCGGCATCGCCAACATTTTTCTCGGTTGCAGGCGTTCCCGTTCCAGCAGGTAACTACCGCTCAAACGCTCCTTTGACCGGTTCAGTAACTACCATTACTCCTGCGTTTGCAGGGCTCACAACCGGCCAAATAAATGGCACATGGGTAATGAGGGTTCGAGACGGCGGTGAAGATGATTTTGGTACAATTTCAGCTGCGTCCCTAAACTTGACAGGAAGCATAGGCGGACCGACCCCAACCCCGACCCCAACTCCGAAAGACGTCGTAGCCGACTTCGATGCTGACGGAAAAACTGACCCTGCAGTTCTCAGAGCGGCGGCGGCACCAAATTCACCGGCAACCTGGTGGGTTCTTCAGAGCCAAAGCAATTCCACTCTTGTTAGAGACTGGGGAACCACGTCGGATACAATCGTTCCGGCTGACTTCGATGGTGATCTTAAGGACGATATCGCAATCTGGCGACCAGGTAGCCAGGCTGCTTTCTGGATCATCCGAAGCACCAACAGCACTGTTAGCGTAGTTCCTTTTGGAACCAACGGTGACGATGCTACGGTTGTGGGAGACTACAATGCCGATAACATTGACGATGTTGCTGTATATCGTCCGAGTGCCACACCGGGCGGACAAAGCACTTGGTGGTGGATGTCGAATAATGTGTTGACTGTGTTTGCGTGGGGAACGGATATCGATTTCCCGGCACCGGGTGACTATGACGGCGACAACCGGTCAGACTATGCTGTCCAGCGTCCTACGGGCGGTGACGGCAACTTCTGGATCTGGAATTCGAATACCAGCACATACACCATAACCCAATTTGGCACAGCGAGTGACTCCGTAGTCCCTGGTGACTATGACGGCGACCTTCGCACCGATCTTGCTGTGATCCGCGTCGTTAGCGGTACATATCAATGGACGTATCGACCAAGTGGCGGTGGTGCAGACGTTGTCGCGGTTTGGGGCGATCTGGCAACTGACCTTCCGGCACCGGGCGACTATAACGGCGATGGAAGATGGGATTTCGCCATCTGGCGTCCAGGCGCACAATCAGCCTTCTGGGCACAACGAACTGACAATGGAGCTTCGATTGTTACCCAGTGGGGAGCTGCAACGGATGTCCCTGTAACTTTGAGTTACGTTCATTAGTCGAACTATCGGCTATTCGGCGAGAGGTTGGGTTATATAGCCCAACCTCTTTTTTTATCTGGATCATAGGGTTTGGATAAGAGCTATATTTTGATTATCCTTAATCTTGCGGCGTGTTTTCGCCGCTTTTTTCTTAATGAAAGCAATGATCTTAGCTGCGGGGTTCGGAACGCGGCTATTTCCACTAACAATCGACAGGACAAAGCCCGCGATTCCATTTTTGGGGAAGCCATTGGTAGGCTACGTTGCCGAATATGTCGCGCGGCATGGTTTTCAAGATGTGATCGTCAATCTTCATCACCAACCCGATTCTGTAAAGCGGGCACTGGGTGACGGTTCGGAGTACGGCGTCAATATTGAATACACGCTCGAATCACCAAATATTTTAGGCACGTCCGGTGCCCTCGACAATGCCCGCGCGCTTCTAAACGGCGACACATTTTTGATCGTCAACGGAAAGATCATTACAGACATTGATATTTCAGATGCACTTAAGACGCATCGCGAATCCGGGGCACTGGCCACAATGGTTCTCAAGCCAAATATTAAGCGCGAACGCTTTACAATGGTCGAAGTTAGCGAATCACTTATAACCGGGTTCGGTGATCTGGCACATCCGTTTACCGAAGACGAGATTCGCGATACGGAACATCCTGCCGACGTACCGCTTATGTTTACCGGAATTCATATTTTGGAACCTGAGGTCCTCGACTATATTCCTACGGGTGTCTATTCTGATATCGTTCCGACGTTCTACTCAAAGGCTTTCAAAGAGAATAAACCGGTCGCGGCCCATGTAACCGATGCCAACTGGTTTGAGCTTTCGACCATTCCGCGTTACTTGGACATCAGTCTCGCAATGCTTCACGGAAAAGATGTTTTTGTTGGTAGTCGCTCAAATATCGACCCAATCTCGACGTTGCGCGATTCCGTATTATGGGACGATGTAACCATCGAAAATGAGGTGAGTCTTTACCGAACGATCATCGCAGATGGGGTCGTTATCCCGGCTGGATCAAATTTCGAAAATGCTGCGATAGTGAGGGCCGAGATGGTTCGAAATTGCGCCGAGATTCCGGAGAAGGCCCTTAAAGGGTATATTCAAGACGACAATTATATTGTTCCGCTGAACTAGTCATGGTCATTCTTAGTGAAAGGCTTGAAGAATATCTGTTGAAAAACAATATTCAATCGCCTATTGAAGCAATAACACCTGATGCTTCGACGCGCGGATATTTTCGTTTCTCGACCGAACATGGCTCGAAGGTTGCGTGTGTTTATCCCGACGATATTAAACACGCAGCGCATTCGTACATTGATGTAACGAACGTGTTCTTGGCGAATGATCTTCCCGTTGCGCGAGTTTACGATTTTGATGAGGTGCTGGGCGTAATCGTCATAGAAGATCTCGGGGACCGCATATTGCGAACTGAGCTGGATGTTAAGAAAGTGAATCGAGATCGACTGATACATGACTCGATTGAGCTCATAGCAAGGATCCAGGCAAGCTCAACGTCCGCCGCGGAAGCAAATTCTATTTGTTCGCGGCTAAGTTTCGATGTTGAAAAATTGATGTGGGAACTGAATTTTTTCAAGATTCATTACTTTACAACTTATAAGAAGGAGCCTCTTACAACCTCTACTGATGCGGCATTGAATGAAGAGTTTATGGAACTATCCGCCGAACTCGATTCGCGTGCGACCGTTCTGTGCCACCGGGATTTTCATGCGGCAAATATCATGATCGATGGTGAAGAAAAATTGAGAATCATTGATCATCAAGATGCAAGAATGGGTTCACCGGCGTACGATCTGGTTTCACTTCTTTTGGACCGCGTCACCGATCTGCCGTCACCCGAATGGCTGATGCACATGCAGGGTCATTTTCACAACGAACGGGCCACCATTGGTCTCGAAGCCCTTGACAGAGAGCAATTTGCTCATGAGTTTGAGTTGCAGACCGTTCAACGATGCCTAAAGGCCGCCGGCACATTTTCGTTTCAGGCGTCGGTTCGCGATAAAGGATATTTTATTCCGTATATTCGACCGATGTTTCAGACCGTACTCTCCGCCGCAAATTCGCTGGGCAGATTTCCTGTCATTCAGAGCGTATTGAAAAATGAACTCTCTTAGACTCTGAGATTGTCGCCGCGCCAATTCCTTACCGCTAACTTTATATCCTTTGGCTTCTCGAAATTGCCTGCAAGTGTTCGCTCGATCAGTGAAGGCAACTCTTCGTCAGAAGCGAACCGAAGAGCAATAATCTGGCTGAGCCGAAGGTCCTTGGCCTTCTTCTCTAATTCGGGCGAAAGAAGGCGTTCGTATCTTAACTTTTCTTCCAGTCGGATAACGCGATCCTGCGCCTTCAGTGACTGTGCGCGAGACGCTAATATCATCACGATAAACAGCAGACACACCATGACCCAAACCGCGCGATCGATTCCCGGTTCCTGATACATCCGAAACCCTTGATAAAGAAAATTTAACGCCAAAAGCGGGGTTAATACGAAATGAAATAAAGGAAAGTAGCGTACATGATTTTGGTAGTTTTGTATCTTGGCCATGTTGTCTCGTTATAGTTTTGTTGCAGCAAGCGTCTCGGTTTTATCGCCGGTGAAATCTTCGCCCGGGTTTACAAAAAGATTTTGCTCGAAGCGATACTGCTTGTCGTAAAGCTGCTTGTAACGTCCGCTCAGCGCGATCAGTTCGTCGTGCGTTCCGCGTTCAAGGATTTCTCCAGCCTCGACGACGAGTATCTGGCCGGCACTGCGAATAGTTGAAAGCCTGTGAGCGATGACGAATGTCGTCCTGCCTTTTCGTAGGTTGTTCAGGCCTTCCTGGATCAACGCTTCGCTTTCGGAGTCCAACGATGAGGTAGCTTCGTCGAGGATCAAAACCCTCGGGTCAGCAAGCAATGCACGGGCGATCGCTATTCGTTGTCTCTGCCCGCCGGAAAGCTTTACGCCGCGTTCGCCTACAACGGTGTCGTAGCCGTTCGGAAACTTTTCGATGAAGTCATGAGCGTTTGCGATCTTGCATGTTTCCTTGATCGTATCAAGGCTTGCTTCGGGATTGGCGAATCGTACGTTGTCGAGTATCGTTCCGTCGAAAAGAAAATTGTCCTGAAGCACGACGCCAAGATGGCCGCGGTAATCGCGCAGCCTCACGGTTTGCAGATCCTTACCATCAACCTTTACAACGCCGGTCGTCGGCTGGATAAAATTCAGGACCAAACTTAAGATCGTCGATTTCCCTGAACCGCTCGAACCGACCAAGGCGGTGGTCGCACCCGCTTCCGCACGGAACGAGATCCCCTTGAGAACCGGCACACCCTTATCGTATTCAAACTCAACATCCTCAAACTCAATGACGCCGTCGATCGCGGGCAATGGTGCCCGATGCTTATCCTCGTCTGTCTCTGTCGGCATCCCCATTACTTCACGGATGCGGTCCAGGCCTGCAAGAGCTTCAGTGATCTGCGTTCCGATAGCAGTCAACTCAATCACCGGCATTGCCAGCAGGAAGGTGAACGATATATACATCAGAAAATCGCCCAGCGTCATCGTCTGAGCCTGTATCGCGTTTCCGCCGATCACGATCATGACAACGGCAACAGCGCCGATCACGACCGATGCAAACGAATTGATCGCAGAAACGCCCGTAACGGACTTTGCTATATTTCTAAACAATCTGTGTGCGCCGCGTGTGAACGAAAGTTCTTCCCGCTTCTCGGCTGTGTAGGCTTTTACAATGCGAATACCGCCGAGACTTTCCCCAAGCCGACCGGTAACTTCGGCAGTGATCTCACCGCGTTCGCGAAATACGGGACGGAGAACTTTGAACGCATACAGCAAGGCTCCGCCAAATATCGAAAGCACAACTATCGTCGCGATCGTCAACTGCCAGTTCAGGTACATCAACACGCCGATGGCGATAATGGCAGTAACAATGCTGCCGAATATCTGGCCCAATCCGGTGCCGACAAGATTGCGGATGCCTTCCGCATCATTCATTATCCGCGAAATAAGCTGGCCGCTTTGTGTTGAGTCGAAGTACGAGATCGGCAGGCGTTCGATGTGAGCCTGAACGCGCTTTCGCATGTTGGTGATCGCGAGCTGTGCAGCGACGCCGAGAATCTGCGAGAGAACGAACGACGTTACACCCTGAATCAGCGTCGAAATTCCGATCGCAAGTGCGATCCACTTGATGAGTCCGTAATTCTGATTGGTGAAGACCTCGTCTCCGATGTATTTCGTCGAAGCAGGCAAAACCATCCCTGCGAGTCGCGAGATCAGTAGCAAAATGCTGCCGACCAAAAGCCTCCACCGAGCGTTCCATACAATTTTCCGAGCCTCGGCCCAAGCACCGGAATAATCTATCTTCTTTTTCTTTTCGTCGGCCATCGTTGTATTCACCAAGTCTGCTAACTGACGTGGGATAAGTCAAACAAGCGAACGCCACGTTTTGTTCGGCAATCCTAATCCTTTAGAATCTAGTTTTACCGTCAATATGAAACAGTCCTACGTCAATCAACTTAGAGATCAGATCGGAAACACCGTCACGCTGAAAGGCTGGCTTTATAACAAGCGTTCGAGCGGAAAGCTCGTGTTTTTGCAGATGCGCGACGGAACGGGCATCGTGCAGTGCGTCGTTTTCAAGCCGAATGACGAGGCTCTTTTCGCACTTGCCGATTCTCTTGGCCAGGAAAGTTCGATCATCGTCACCGGCACTGTGAAGGAAGACACTCGTTCTTCGCTTGGTGTCGAGCTTGATGTGACAGGCCTTGAAGTCATACAGAACACGCACGAGTATCCGATCACTCCAAAGGAACACGGCACCGAGTTCCTGATGGACAATCGGCACCTTTGGATCCGTTCAAAGAAACAGCACGCTGTTTTGAAGGTCAGACACACTGTTATCAAGGCTGTCCGCGATTACTTTGACGACAACGGATTCACGCTCGCAGACACACCGATATTTACGCCGGCGGCGTGCGAAGGCACGACCACTTTATTTGAGGTGGATTACTTTGACGACCAGAAAGCATACCTTACTCAATCCGGTCAGCTTTACAACGAAGCGACGGCTGCTGCGTTCGGAAAGAGTTATGCGTTCGGCCCGACATTTCGTGCGGAGAAGTCGAAGACCCGCCGTCACCTGACGGAGTTTTGGATGGTCGAGCCGGAGGTCGCGTACGCCGGCTACGAGGACATGATGGATCTCGGCGAAGGCTTGATCCTCGCCATCGTCAAACGCGTACTGACCGACCGACAGGATGAACTCAAGACGCTCGAACGCGACACGGCCGTGCTTGAAGCTATAAACGCTCCCTTCCCGCGTATCCATTACGACGAGGCGGTCAAGATGCTGCAGGAAGGCCACGCGAAGGGCGAGCTTGGGAATAATTTCGAGTGGGGAGGCGATTTCGGTGCTCCCGACGAGACGTATCTGTCGAATCAACACGGCAAGCCGGTTTTCGTGCATCACTTCCCTACCGCGATCAAAGGTTTTTACTTCGAAGTGGATAAGGATCGCCCCGAATGCGCTCTCGGCATCGACCTGCTCGCACCCGAAGGCTACGGCGAGATCATCGGCGGCGGCGAACGCGCTGCGTCGCTCGACTATCTCATCGAACAGCTAAAGGCGCACAACCTGCCGCAAGAAACGTTCGAATGGTATCTCGACCTCCGCCGCTACGGCAGCGTCCCGCACGCCGGCTTCGGCATGGGAATCGAACGCACCGTAGCCTGGATGTGCGGCATCGAACACGTGAGAGAAACAATTCCGTTCCCGAGAATGTTGTATAGATTGAAGCCGTAAATTTATGTGTCACGCACTATATATAGCCTCTGATAAACCTTTGCCTCTTAGAGAATGGGACGAAGAAAACCCGGGCTTCTGGGTAGGTGTGTTGCACGAAGACGATCTAGTTGTGCGCAAACAGTTCTCCTTACCCTTTGTCGTGTACGCCGGCTCATTTGAAGGCTGTTCTTGTGGTTTTGTTTATGACAATGAGCCAATTGGCGATGACGAACTTGAACTCCAATACGACCAGCAGGCACGCGAGTCCGTTAAGAGATTAGGCGAATATGTTTCCAACATTTTGAAGGATGGTTCAGTCGAGATGTTCGCGTGTTGGGAAGGAGAACAGGAACAAGAACCCAATCAGCGGCTAGTTGTCGGTCTTGAATGTTTCAATGGTAAAGAATTTGGCTTCGAAGGAATCAAACACTTCAAGGTAACCGCCTAATGCCAAATGTCATTGTCATCGCAGGCCCGAACGGTGCAGGAAAATCTACTTTCGCACCCGCATTGTTGCGTGACACGCTGCACATTCTCGAATACGTAAACGCCGACACCATAGCAGAAGGCCTCTCAGCCTTCGCCCCGGAAGATGCGTCGTTCGAGGCTGGTCGCGTTATGCTCGGTCGGCTTCGTGAACTAGCTGCCAACGGTGAGGACTTTTCATTTGAGACGACACTTGCAACCAGATTTTATGCGCGCTGGTTGCGGAAACTTCAAACTGAGCAAAACTATCGTGTGAGTATTGCCTTTCTTTGGCTGCGTAGCCCGGACCTTGCAATTGGTAGAGTCGCGGCCCGAGTAAGTTTAGGCGGACACTCGATCCCTGAAGAAACCATTAGAAGAAGGTTTACGAGAAGTGCACCGAACTTCTTCGAACTTTACCAACCGATGGCTAACGCATGGCGATTCTTCAATGCCGGAACCAAACCAGCGACCGAGATCGCGCGTTATAATGAAATAGACGGAGAAACGATCTTCGAAGAGAATTTATGGAAAACGGTAAAAAGGTAGATCCAGCGAAAGACTTGTTTGTGGTTTATAGCGACGAGATCAATCGAGCCTACGATCGCGCTGTTCGCGAAGCTTTGCTAAAACATAAGCTCGCCGGCAATCCCGTTCCGGTCGAGCGCGATGGTAATATCGTGTACCTTCAACCGGATGATATCGAAGTAATTCCAACCGTTTAATATGATCGGCACGCCATGAAGGAAGATTGGTCTTACGAACGGAAGAAACGTTTCGATAAACACAAAGTGCGGTGGCATTTTGTGACTCGGTATGTCGATGAATCGCGCGAGATCTATTTTCGGGACGATGCGGGTACAACATTCGGGATGCTCAGGTTCGAACGCCCGCAGGATGATACGTACCGAGACTTCGACACGATAGCGAACAAGATAATGAACACCGCTCCGTTTCGGAATTCGCTGCTCGACAGCTCAACCGAGTCGTTGTGGAAGAAGAAATGGAGATAAAAACTTAGACGATGTCCACATACACAGCAAAGATCACATGGAAAAGCGATTCGGCGGAGGCTTTTGAGAAGAACAGATACACGCGCGGGCACGAATGGTCCTTCGATGGAGGCACGACGGTTCCCGCGTCGAGTTCGCCGCATTCCGTCAGAGTTCCGTACTCTGTCGAAGCTGCCGTGGACCCCGAAGAGGCCCTCGTTGCGGCGGCTTCGTCTTGTCATATGCTCTCGTTTTTGTGGGTCGTGTCGAAGCAAGGGTTTAATGCGGCGACTTACGAAGACAACGCTGTTGGCGAAATGACCTCAACGGACGAAGGCAAACAATGGATCTCAAAGATAACGCTCAACCCGCACATAATTTGGTCTGGCGACAAGATCCCAACCGCGGAAGAGCTAGCCGCAATGCACCACGAGGCACACGAAGTGTGTTACATTGCGAATACGATCAAGTCGGAAGTGATAGTGAAGAGTGAACAGTGAATAACAAATAGTGAATGGTGTGGAGTGATTTGCGTGAGACGTTTTGTTTTTACTTTGTTGGTCGCGATGGTGGTGGTTGGCGTGTCGTCGTGTTCATTCGGGACGGGTACGACGAATGTTCGTGGGAAGGTTACGTTTGAGGGCAAGCCGATAGTTGGTGCTGAGGTGCGTTTTGCCGGTTCGAAGGGCGAAGATATGACGCGGACCGACCACGATGGACGCTATGACCTGACCATCAAAAATGCCCGAACCGAAGAACTCGAACTAAAGGTACTCTGGCCCGGCTATACGCACGATGATATAAAATTCAAAGCCTACGAAGCCAAAGACAAGGCCACCGATATCCAACTGAAAAAGATTTTCACGCCAGCTCCTGCCGCGAACAAATAAATTACGCCGATGACAGCACGCGAAACGATCATCTGCGACGATCTCGGCGCGGCGATCAAGCGCTATGAGTCCGACGGATTCTTGCTGGATATGATAATGCCCGCAGATGATCCGCGCGAGGCGTTGATCTCGAAGAACGGCGAAAGCCTCAGTCTTGTCGCCAGTCGAAAGTCCAAAGTCCAAAGTCCAAGGTCGGAACGCATCACAGACTTTAGACCTGAGACTTTAGGCATTGGACCCGTTAGCGAAGCTAAGTGGATCACCGGGCGTGCTGGGATGATGTATCGAGACCTTATTCCAGCCAGGCTTAACGGTAAAGTGATCGTGTCGCACATTCACATTATTGACGGAGGCGAAGTTGCGGATCGCGTGCATTATCATAAGATCGGCCTTCAGATAATTTACTGCCTAAAAGGTGCTATATGCGTCGTTTACGAAGATCAAGGTTCGCCGTTTTGGCTGAAACCCGGCGATTGCGTTTTGCAGCCGCCCGAGATCAGACACAGAGTGCTCGAAGCGGACGCCGGATCAGAGGTAATAGAAGTAACATCGCCTGCCGAGCACGAAACGTGGTTCGACCACGAACTAATGTTGCCGACGAATGATTTTGACTCGCATAGGATATTCCGAACACAGCAGTTCGCACGACATATTGATGCTGATTCGGTTTGGAAACCGCACAGCACAGACGGAATTATGGTCTCCGATACAAATATTCCGGGCGTTAGAAGCCTCAAGGATGCGTCGGGAAGATTTATCGTGAATCTTGATAGAACAGGAACTACCGTCTTGGCATTGATGATCGACGGCAAAGGTGTCGAGGTCACGCTTCCAGAATAGTTCGCGGTCGCGAACTATTTCACATTCGCCGCAACAATTTTCTCGATGGTGTTTCCACCAAGGTTATCCTTCGTCAGCGGTTTCTTTCCGTTGGCATATTTTGTGAATTGAACTGTATTGCCGGTTCCGTTGAAAACAACTTCCGTTAACGCGACCGCTTCGATCTTGTTCACGTCGCCGTTGATCATTATTTGTTTACAAACGCCTTTGATCTTGATCTCTTTGCGGTCGCCGTTGATCGCAACACGATTGTATTTCGCGCAATCAACGGTTGTTTTCTCATCGCTCGGGTTGAGATTGATTTTCGGGCCGTCAAGGTTCGCGTCAACCGTCACGATGTCGGCCGGGTCTATTTGTTCGACAAGTTCGACCGTTCTCGCCGGTGTTGGCGTCGGTTCAAACTTCTCGACGCTTTTCTTGGTGATGCCGCTCTGAACGTCGCATCCGCCGATGAACAACACGGTGCCGACCGAAAGAATTATTGCGAACAACTTCATAACATCCTCGCTATCTTTTCTTAGCAACCTCGGTGCCGAACTTGTTTGATGCCTGACTTCCCCATTTTCCGTCAAGCGTGCCGTCGGCCTTTACATCGTAACCAACAAAGGCGCATTTGCTTCCGCCAAAACCGACGGCGACAAGATTACCTGCTTTGATGCCGAATCCGGTCGTTGCTGTGCCGGCGTTCCATTTGAATGAGTACCCGGAGCCGTCTTTCGCCACATCCAAAGTTCCCGTGTAATCCTTGCCGTCTGGATTCGTGCCTTTGATAGTGTATTTGCCGTCGAGGTCAGTTCCGCCGGTGCGGACCGCACGTTCGGTCTCGGCTTTGTTCACGCCCCAATAGCCGGATTTTCCATCGAGCGAGCCGTCGGCATTGATCTTATAAAGCACAACGCCGCAGCCTTTGCCGTCTTTCCCTTCGGTATATGAGACAGCAACGGCGTTTTCGGTCATAACGCCCACGCCGTCATACGAGCTCGTGCCCGAATCCCAACTGAACTGATAAACATCGTCGCGCGGCGTCACAACGAGGGTGGCTTTGTACGCTCCGCCGCCGTCAGGATTCGTTCCAGTCGCGTCATATGTTCCGGCAATGTTGCTTGGCGCTGACGGGGCAACTGCTGTCGCTGCGTTCGAAGTCGAATTCGTCACTGCTGCGGTATTCGACGTTGGCGTCTCGACGGTCGATGACGAGTTATTACAAGAGAGCGAAACGGCAATCAATATTGTAATCGCGACGATGAATGACGTGAGGTGTTTGTATTTGTATTTGACCATTGGTTCTCCGTTAGATGAGCTTTGAAACGAGTTCAGGCAATGATAATCGAAATTGTGTTCGACCGGCAATCCGTAACGGGTTATTTCGATCGGATGGTTATTAACGCTATCTCCGGCGGCACCATAAATCGAAACGGAAGCGTGGTCGTCCCGATTCCCGTTGTGACAAACATATCGAGACCGGCATCCTTAACATGCCCGGCGGCATATTTTTGACCGTACGAGGACGGCACGATCGGATATCCGAATATCGGCAGCCACACTTGGCCGCCGTGTGTGTGTCCGGCGAACATAATTTTTAGTTCGTTGGAGATAAGAAGCTCTCCGGTAATCGCTTGAAGCACATCGGGGCTGTGTTCGAGAACGATGACGCTGCCGGTACCTTCGCTTGGAGCAAGCAAGCCCTTCGCGTCGTTAGCCGTGTCGGCCCACGTCGTCATTTCCAAATGATCGCGAAGTCCGAGAATGCGCAGCCGTTTTCCGTTTTTCTCGATGAACGCTACCTCGCCATCCAATACGTTGATCCCGGCTTTCTCAAATTCTCTCGTAACGAACTTCGGGTCGTAAGCGCCTTCGTGATTTCCCATAACCGCAAAAACGCCGTGCTTCGCTCGAAGTCCCGACAGGAGATATGCTGTCTCAGGCACCGGCATCATGATGATCGTCTTTATATGCGTCGTTGCAATGCTGTCACCCAAGATGAATATTGCGTCCGGATCTTGCGCATTGGCGGTTTCAACCATGCGTTGGATCTGTTCGGCGTCGACGCCGTGCGAGCCGCCATGAATGTCAGAGATCAGCACCGCACGAAAGCCATCGAATTCTTTTTCCCAGCCGTCGATCACAATTTCTTTCTCGTTGACGACAAGACAAAACGGCTCGATGAAATATGAATAGGCAAGAAGCCCTGTAAAAAACGTCGCCACTCCGAAAGCAATTAGTCCAATTTTCCATGTAGAAGGGTTCATTAGATGAATTACCACTAGCTTCAGGTAGTGGATGCGGTTTCCCCAAAAGCTATCGGGCTTTAGCCCGACCATTGTTTCGGGCTAAAGCCCTTAGATCATTCAGCTATCGAACCACTAGCTAAAGCTAGTGGCAATTCAATCTGATCATCCAAAATACTCGTTCCACCGCCTATCTACGAGCTTCACGATATCTTCACGCGGCTCGACTTCTTTTGGGTACCACGGTTTCATGCGTGCGTCGATAACCACCGGTGAGGTGTAACCGATGTGATTGTTCTGCATCGTTGTCGCTTTCGAATAAATATCGCGAGCCGGATCGAAACGAGTCCACGTTGCCCAAAGGAAACTTTCAGGGGTTTTTGCGAAGTCGGCATTGTCGTGAATAACGACAAACTGCCAATCATCAAACTTGCCCGACTTCGCAACGCGTTCGCCCAATTGTTCGTCGGTTTCGAACGCTTCGCCTTCGGCAACAAGACAACCTCCGCAAAAAACCTCGGCACGTTTTATTCCGGATGGCAGTTCACCGTGAAACTCGCGAGCTAACTCCCTCTTTGAATCGCCGGTTCCCAGCAAGATCGCTTTGCTGCCGTGATTTATTTTTCCGCTGGCGTAATCAAGCGTATCGAACGCGGTTTGCGAGAAGATAAAAAGATCACGCTGCCATTCGATGCGTGCGAGGATGTGTTCGAAGAGCGAACGGAAGTCGCGCAGATCCTGCGGCGTGTCTGTGAGAAGCAAGAATTTGGTCAACGCAAGCTGGCCTTCGCCGAGAATTCTAAATCCGGCGGACAATGCTTCGCGTGCGTAACGCTCCTTCACGACTGCGGCCGCAAGAGAATGGAATCCCGTCTCGCCGTAACTCCAAAGGTCTCGAACCGCAGGCATCACAAGAGGAAACAAAGGCGAAAGCAGCTCCTGCAAATAATCGCCGATAAAGAAATCTTCCTGCCGTGGTTTGCCAACAACGGTCGCCGGATAGATAGCGCCTTTGCGATGGAAAACTGCGTCCGCGTGAAAGACGGGATAATCGTGCGTCAGCGAATAGTATCCGTAATGGTCTCCAAACGGACCTTCGGGCCGACGCTCGTGCGATGGAACATGACCTACGAGAGCGAACTCCGATTCCGCCAACAAACGATGATGACCCTTGACCGGATTGTCAGCAGTCGCAATCTTAGAACCCGCAAGCAGCGACGCGAGCATCAGTTCTGGTACATCTTCCGGCAATGGTGCGATCGCCGAAAGCATCAACGCGGGCGGTCCGCCGAGGAAAGCAGTTACCGGCAACGATTCGTTTCGCTGTTCGGCCTCGTAATAATGAAAGCCGCCGCCTTTACCGATCTGCCAATGCATTCCCGTCGTCGTTTTGTCGTAACGCTGCATCCGGTAAATGCCGAGATTGTGTCTTTTTGTCGAAGGGCTTTCGGTGTAAACAAGCGGCAACGTAACAAAATGTCCGCCGTCTTCGTGCCAAAGCTGGAGCAAAGGCAGCTTCTCAAGATCAGCCTCCTTTTGTCGAGCTTGCAAAACAGGAGCATTCGCGACACTTTTTGTTCCAAGCCTGACCACAGTTTTTGCGAGGTCGCGATATTCCCACAACTTACGGAGCTTTGGCGGAATGAGGTTCTCGGCAGCGTGTACAGCCCGCTTAACAAACTCAAGCGGCTTCGGGCCGAACGCCAATTCGATGCGCTTTACCGTGCCGAACAGGTTGGTAACGACCGGAAATTCGGAGCCTTTTATATTCGTAAACAGTAATGCCTTTCCCTGTTGTTCGATAATGCGACGATGTATCTCAGCGATCTCGAGGTACGGATCAACGTCAGCCGAAACCTCGATGATCTCGTCCTCACGTCGAAGCGTCTCAATAAATGAACGCAGGTTCTTGTGCATAGGGAACAACCGCAAAATGCGCAAAAAACGCGAAACGGCGATTTGTTACAAATCTAGCAGTTTTCGCGTCCTTTGCGTATTTCGCAGTTCTAAATTACGGAATGTCCGATTTACGAAGCGTTGGGCTTTCGATATTTAATTCGTCCACTTTCACAACGTCGATCTTCATGTTCGGAAACCGTTTCGCAAGATCATCCTTGAAGGCCGTGTAGTCACCTACGATGATGATGTCGCCTCCGTTGAGGTGCCTTATCGCAAAATCCTTTACGTTCGCATCGGTGACGGCATTTACATTTCCGACGTACTTATTGAGTTCCCCGGTCGATATCCCGAAACTGTAAAGTTCACCTAACGCACCGCCGAGTCCGCCGGTCGTTTCAAGATTCCTGCCGAAACCACCCGTCAAAACAGCTTTGCGCGGATTCAGTTCGTCTGCCGCTGCGGTCGTCTCGCCAAGTCGTTTCAATTCCGCAATGACGAGTTCGGCAACCTGTGCGGCAGATTCATTCTTTGTCTGAGTCCGCGTTGCGAAGTTAGTGCGACCGTCGCGCCACGCAAAGCCGCTTCCGGCTCCGTAGCTAAGGCCGCGTTTGATCCTGATCTCTTGATTCAGGCGCGATGAATAGCCGCCGCCGAGAAGCGAATTCAGCACGGACGATGAATAGTAATCCGCACTCTTTCTTCCTAATCCATAGATCGCCTTTACATAGTTCACAGACGCTTGACCAGAATTTGGCATGTCAACCACCAGAATTCGACGAACGATGTCTTTGCTCGCAACGGTCCCTGCTGTCGTTGCGGACATATTCGTCACGATGCGGTCATTTGATATCCATTTCGAAAAGTAGGTCTCCGCAAGTGAATTTGCCTTTGCCGCCGAAACGTCACCTGTAAAGATCAATACGGCATTGGCGGGGTTGAAATTCTTTGAATAGAATTGCTGCACATCCGAGACGGACAGTGACTCCAGACTAGCGGGAGTTCCGCCGGCGGGATGTTCGCCGTTGGTGTAAACGCTCCCAACATAGTTCGCAAGAAATCCGGGCTGGGTAAGGCTGAACTTCAGCTCGTCGATGGACTGCGACTTTAGCAGATCAAGTTCCTCGCCCTTGAACGACGGCTCAAGTGCCACATCTGACATGATCGCCATCGCTTGTTCAAGCTTGTCCGATGTAATTCCGATGGTAACTGCGGAATTATTCCAGCCGCCGCCGGAATTGATCGAGCCGCCCAGGAATTCCATCTGCTCGGCTATCTGTTCGGCACTGCGTGTCTTTGTTCCCTTTGTCAGCATCGACGCGGCAATGTTCGCAAGCCCGGCTTTCCTGATCGTCTCATTCGACGCTCCGGCCCTGACCAGCAACTGGACCGTGACGAGAGGATTGTTAGTTTTTTCTATAACGGCGACCGTCAGGCCGTTCTTCAATTTACTCTCTTTGACGGCTGGAATGCTGACAGAACGTGGCGGCCCGGGAACTGGAATCGTATCCTGCGCCAAGACAGAATTCGCGACAACCAAGGCTAATGTCAAAAGGACCGATCCGTTAAGCAGTAACCGCGATCTAAAATTTGAAAATTGAAATCTCATTTCTCTCCCTCCGCCGCCTTTGCCTGATTGTAATAAATGACGACGCGGTTATTGTCTTTGAAATACTGCTTCATAACGCGTTGAACGTCAGCGGCTGTTACCGCTTGAAGTTTTGCAACATCACTGTTCACCGCTTTCGGATCGCCAAGATATGCAACCGAGCGCTCTATGGCGATCGCTTTGCCATCGTTAGTTTCGGCTGCATTGACAGCAGCGGACACTAACTGATTCTTGGCTTTTTCTAACTCTTTCGGGGTCACTCCGGTGTCTTGGATTTTCTTCAACTCGGCAAGCAACGCTTTCTCAAGGATATCGGAAGTTCCCTTCTCGGAACCGATACCGATCAATGACATTCGACCGCCTTCGGTGTTTAGTTCCAGGTCGAGAAACGCATTTTGCGCGATCTGCTGGGTGCGGACCATCGAGATATACATTCGCGAACTTTCGCCGCCGGAAAGTATCGATTGTGCGATACGCAAGGCGGGAATGTCGGGACTGTTGGTTCGCGGAGCACGATAGACGATTCCGGTTGCCGGAAACGGAACACGCGGGCCAAATTCGTTGAATCGGCGTTCGGTCGTCCATTCGGGTTCCACCTCCGTCACCCGCTTGATAGGCCCTGTCTGCTTCGGTATTCGACCCAAATATTTATCGACCCAAGTGTCAAACTGCTTCTGATCGAAATCACCGACGACGATCAAATACGCATTGTCAGGGCGATAATATTCTTTGTAAAATTTTGCTGCATCCGCAGGTGTAGCGGCTCCCAGTTGATCGAGATCGCCGATAACACCGCGTCGATACGGATGCTTTTGAAAGGTAATGTCGTCGAGCAGCCAAAAAAATTTCCCGTACGGCGGCGCGAGTACTCCTTGTCGATACTCTTCTTTCACCACGTCGCGCTCGGACGCAAAGCTGGCTTCATCGACATTGAGGTTGACCATGCGGTCGGCCTCTGCCCAAAGCAGCGTTTCGAGATGATTTGACGGGACGACCTCGTAGTAATTTGTGTAGTCGGGCCAGGTCGAAGCGTTGTTGAAACCGCCCACGTCTTCGGTCAGCCGGTCAAATTTCTCGTTCGGCATGTTCTTGGTCGCCTTGAACATCATATGTTCAAACATATGAGCGAAGCCCGAACGTCCGGGCGGGTCGTTCTTTCCCCCCACGTCGTACCAAACGTGGATCGAGACGGTCGGGGTCGAATTGTCCTGCACCGAAACGATCTTCATTCCGTTGGAAAGGGTTCTTTCCTTAATGTTCAACGGCGCAACCCTGACCTGGGCCGAGGCCGTTAAAGCAAAGATCGTAAATAAAGCCAAAGCAAATATTTTTTGCATATATATTTCCTGCGAGCAAATATCTGAAATATCCGGAAGTACTACGCACGGCAACCGCGATTTGTTTAGCTGTTCAGGGTACAACCTTTAGCGCCCTTGTTTGCAAAGACTCTAAGGCTTGAACTCTAAGCGTAGTCGTAGAAACCTTTTCCGTTCTTGCGACCCAGCCAGCCGGCATCAACGTACTTTTTGAGCAGCGGGCACGGTCGGTACTTTGGATCTCCCAAGCCTTCGTGGAGGACGTTAAGTATAGCGAGACATACATCGAGTCCAATAAAATCAGCAAGAGCAAGCGGTCCCATCGGATGGTTCATCCCGAGTTTCATTATCTCGTCAATTGCCTCTTTCGCCGCCACACCTTCGTGCAGTGCAAAAACCGCTTCGTTGATCATCGGCATCAAGACGCGATTAGAAACGAATCCGGCGGAATCGTTACACTCGACCGGAACTTTTCCGAGCTTCTCCGATATCTCCTTTACCTTTGCGTATGTCTCGTCGGACGTGGCAATTCCGCGGATGACTTCAACAAGTTTCATCAAAGGAACGGGATTAAAGAAATGCATTCCGATGACTTTGTCAGGGCGTTTTGTTGTCGCGGCAATTTTGGTGATGGAAATCGAGGAAGTATTGGAAGAGAGAATTGCATCCGGCGCGGCGATCGAATCGAGCTTTTCGAAGATCTGTTTTTTAACATCGAAATTCTCGGTCGCCGCTTCGACGATCAATGAACAGTCTTTCAGATCGTCAAAATTCGTCGTCGTCTTTATGCGCCCAAGAACTTCTGCTTTTTGATCCTCGGTCATCGTTTCTTTCTTAACAAAACGATCGAGGCTCTTGGAGATGTTTGCCAGTCCGCGTTCAACAAAGTCCGCCTGCACGTCGCACATCACGACATCGAATCCGGCGTTTGCCGCCGTCTGAGCTATGCCGTTACCCATTGTTCCGGCGCCGATAACGCCAATTGTTTCACTCATAAATTATTGCCAACTATTTGGCTGAGGCTGGTTCATACCTAATTGTCCGGCGGCTGTCCGCTGCTCAAAATAAAGTTTGCCTTCGTCGCCGAAAAGAAAGATCAGGCCGAAGACGCCTATGGCAGTGCCGAGCGGAAAAGACATGCACGCCATAATCGATGCCACTATCGTCCATGTACGTGCCCAGGGCTTATTCTTACGAAGTCCATATCCGGCAACGATCTTCGGGACAGAAAACAGGATCGTAAAAGCCAACGCAACAAAAAATGCGATCGCGATTATTGCCATAATCAATTCCGGCGGTGGATCGTCGGCCTTTTGTGGCACCTGTGAAAACACAACCCCAAAGATAGCGATATAGATCACGGCAATACCTAAAACGATGAGAACATTTAGTGCGGTATATGCCCAGAAGAGAATGCCTAAGAGTCGCGCCTTTTCATTTGATGTCATATAGATTCAGTTTGGAATCGGTCTCGATTCACTGAGGCAAACCAGATCCCGTAAATGCACAATGCCAGACCAACCGGAAAAAACAGTAATCCTATGAATATAGGACTAACCGCACTCAATATCGAAGTTCGGATAATCGATCCTTTTGAGGGCAAAATAGCGCTGCGAAGCCGCTTACCGAGCAGGACATTTGAAATGATCGATGCAAGGGTGAAAACCGCCGCTAGCAGGACGTAGCCCACAAATGCGAAAAACATATAGTGATATGCTCCCCAAGGCCGATTCAAGTCAACCATTAGCTGGTCATACGAAAAGTTTCCTACGGGTGAACTGCGCACATCGTTCAGGAGAACGATCAAGGAAATGATTCCGGATATCCCGCATAAGCTGATTAGTCCGGCATAGATCCAACAAAAGATGCCAAACCGTTTTGCTTGTGAGTCGATCATGTTCCGAGAACCTGCTAGTCCCGTTCAACTGCCATCGCGACGGAGTTTCCACCGCCGAGGCATAACCCTGCAACCCCTCGCTTTGCACCGCGCCGTTTCATTTCGTAAAGAAGCGTCGTCAGAACACGCGAACCGGAATTGCCGATAGCGTGGCCCAGCGCAACAGCACCGCCATTGACGTTTACGAGATCAGGATTAATGCCAAGTTCTTTCATAACACCGAGAGCTTGTACGGAAAATGCTTCGTTTAGTTCAAAAAGCTCAACGTCTTCGAGCATCCAGCCGGCCTTTGCGACGGCACGGCGAACGCCTTCGACGGGTGCAAGCATTATATACGTCGGCTCGATTCCTGAGACTGCATACGACACTATCCGTGCCATTGGTTCGACGCCTAGTTCTGCGGCCTTTTCCTCAGAGGTCACAACTACCGCCGAGCCACCGTCGTTAACACCTGGTGCGTTTCCGGCCGTAACGGTTCCTCCGTCTTTCCTGAACGCCGGTTTGAGTTTGCCAAGGGTCTCGACCGTTGTCTCTGGTCGGACAGGTTCGTCGTAATCAAGAATGATCGGGTCGCCTTTCTTCTGCGGGATCTCTACCGGAACGATCTCATCCTTAAATCTGCCTTCGGCCTGAGCTTCGGCGGCCTTGCGGTGCGAGTTATAGGCGAAAGCGTCCTGCGTTTGGCGGGTGATCTGATGTTTGTCAGCCACGATCTCGCCCGTGTTACCCATGTGCCAATTTTCGAACGGACACCACAGGCCGTCGTGGATCATCAGGTCGGTCGCTGTCTGATTTCCCATGCGGAAACCTTCGCGTGCGGTTTGCAGTGCGTATGGAATATTCGACATTGATTCCATTCCGCCTGCGACCACGAAATCGGCATCGCCGAGCTGTACGGATTGCCCTGCCAAGGCGACCGCACGCAGTCCCGAACCGCAGACCATGTTTATCGTCAATGCCGAAACCTCCGGCGGTAATCCGGCTTTCAACGCCGCTTGCCGTGCCGGTGCCTGACCTATCCCGGCCTGGACGACGCAGCCCATGATAACTTCGTCGATCCTTGCCGAATCAACGCCTGCTCGTTTGACTGCCTCTTTGATAGCGATAGCACCCAACTCGGGCGCCGTAAATCCTTTTAGCGCACCTTGAAATTTCCCCGTCGGCGTGCGCGCGGCGCTAATAATTACTGCTTTATTTGATGACATTGAAATTATGACTTCCTCTCATTCGACCTAATTGATATATTGCTTATACCAATTATATCAGAATAATTTTCCAACAGTTATTAGACGCATGAGGAGATGATAATGCTAGTTGCACTTGAAGGTAGCTCACCCACGATCGATGGAGAAAATAACTATAAGTACTATGTTTGGGAGGTTTACACGATAACCGGCCAAGCTTCAAAACTTTACGTTCCCGGCCCGGCAATGTTTTCTATGTCGGGAAGCCAGATAAATATTTATAAGATGGCGCAAAAGGCGTGCGCCTTTATTAAAGACGGCTCGGGACCGGTGTTTCTTATCGGCTGGAGCCGCGGGGCGGCCGCATGTATCCAGACGGCGTATGATCTGAAGGGACAAGGAACTTCCGTTGATGCAATGTTTCTGCTCGATGCCGTCGATCAGGACACATCAACCAATAGCGATCTTGAACGTATTCCGGAGAACGTCAAGACGGTATATCATGCGATCGCGACGAAAAAGAGTTGGCTCGATCGTCAAATATTTCCAACCTGCGGCAAACAGGCCGCGGGAGGCGTAGATCTGCAGAAGAAAAATTTCAACACAAGTCACGGCGGCATAGCCGGTGCCGGTGACGACGATGCGGGATCTAAGATCTGGTTGTGGGAAAACCTGCGTAAGGAAGGGGTAATCTAGCTTTTGATGATCTCATCGGTCGTTGCCGATATCTTCGTTCCAGACGTCGGCATTGGTTTCAATGTAGCCGCGAAGCATTTCTATGCATTGAGTGTTGGAGAGATCCAGCACTTCAATGCCATTCTCACGAAGCCAATCGATCCCGCCGCTGAAATTTACTGATTCACCCACGATCACCTTGCCGATATTGAATTGACGAATGAGTCCGCAGCAATACCAGCAGGGAGCAAGCGTCGTTACCATTATTTTGTCGCGGTAGGTCCGCTGACGGCCTGCCTTTCTGAAAGCGTCGGTCTCACCGTGAATGGACGGGTCGCTTTCCTGAACACGTCTGTTGCGGCCGCGACCGAGCAGTTTGCCGTTCGATGAAAATAGTGCGGCACCGATCGGAATTCCGCCTTCAGCCAAGCCGGTTTGGGCCTCTTCAATGGCAACAGCCAGCATCTCTTCGTTGGTCATTTGTTTTCGTCCAATGATATTCTGCAAACGATGGAACACCGATTTAAGCCCGGCGATTTTCTATTCTTTCAATTGGAAGCAGGTTTTGCGCTTATACGTCTCTTAGCTGTCAGCGAAACGTCCGATGGCACAGTCTGGCACGTTAACACCTACCACGACCTATTCCCTGACACCGACTCAATCGAAAATGCCGTTTCAAATCCGGATGAACTTTCGATAGCCATTCGTCACATAGCATTAACCGACCGTGCCTTCGAAAGCACTCAAGTTGCGAATATTGGGTTCACAGAGCCAACCGATGCAGAGCGTGCGTTGACGGAACAATGGAACGCAAAGCCGGGCGAGATATCCGACCGATCGATTCGGCTTCACATGGGGCTACGATAGCTTCCGGCGTTTCAATTCCTTTTGGATCAATTCAAGCTCGCGGCTGACCTGTCCGGTAACCGAAGAATTCTCATTAGCGCGGCGTATCAAATACGGGATCGCGTCTGAAACCGGTCCGTAAGGAACGTACTTCGATACGTTGTATCCGTTTTTTGCCAGGACGTATGAGAGGTTATCGCTCATCCCATAAAGCTGTGAAAAATTGATGTACGGATGGTTTTTTGCGATGCCTGCGGAATGCATCCGGGAAGCTAACATATGTGCGCTTTTTTCGTTGTGCGTTCCGGCAACGAAGGCAACTTCGTCGAGATGTTTCAAGCAGTAGTTGATCGCTGCGTCATAATCTTCGTCGGTCGAGGATTTGTCCTCGTGGATCGGCGATTCGTAACCCATCTCTAAAGCGCGTTCGCGTTCCTTTTCCATATACGCACCGCGAACCAATTTCACGGCGAGAATATAGCCGTCCTTATTCGCCTGACGGCGCGATTCACGCAAATACTGAAGACGATCTTTCCGATAGAGTTGAATGGTGTTGTAAACGATCGGCTGTTCGATGTTATATTTTTCCATCATCTCGGTCGCAAGCCGGTCGATGGTGTCCTGTATCCAGGAATCCTCAGCATCGATAAAAACAGGCTGTCCGCGTTTGAACGCATATTCACATATGTCGTTCACGCGCGAATGAATGCGTTCGCATTTTGCCTGGCTCTTGCCGTCGAGCTTTTTCTTGAGACTCATTCGTTCAAGCGTGCCCAACGGAGCAATGCCGGTAACCTTAAAAACGGCAAAAGGAATATGCGGATCGTTTTTCGCTCGGTCAATTGTTCGAATGATCTCGTCGCGCGTAGCGTCGAAATCCTGCTCGGACGATTTACCTTCGACCGAGTAATCAAGGATCGTGCCGATATTTGCGGAACCTAATCGATTGATCGCGGACTCGCATTCCCCGATAGTTTCACCGCCGCAGAACTGTTCAAAGATCGTTGCTTTGATGATGCCTTCAACCGGCAACCCCAACCCAAGCGCAAACTTTGCCGCACGCATTCCGACAGCGTTTAGAAACGGCGAGTTCAACATCTTGAACAGCCTGTACTTTTCTTTCAGCTCTGAATCGGATTTGTCGGCAAAGGCTGTTGCCGTGTCTTGGAAGTCCAGCTTGAACTCGCTCATAAAGGCGAAAGTTTACCACAGAGGACAGAGAGAGCACAGAGGGCGTCATTCGTTACGCCCATTAACCCTTCGGCTAAATTGTCAGATTTTGACCTATGCCTTATTATCTCTATTTCCACTTTGTGTCGTCTGTGGTGAAATAAATGTATGAGTAAAGCACTTCCTAAGCGGTCTGAGAATTATTCCGAATGGTACAACGAAATCGTCAAACGCGCCGATCTGGCTGAAAATTCCGCAGTTCGGGGCTGTATGGTGATCAAGCCGTACGGTTTTGCGATCTGGGAAAAAATGCAGCGGGCCCTGGACGATATGTTCAAGGCGACCGGCCATCAGAACGCCTACTTCCCTCTTTTCGTTCCGAAATCCTTTCTCGAAAAAGAAGAAGAACACGCAGAAGGGTTTGCAAAGGAATGTGCGGTCGTAACGCATTACCGATTAAAATCCGATGGCAAAGGCGGATTGATGGTCGATCCGAATGCGAAGCTAGAGGAGGAGTTGATCGTCCGTCCGACATCGGAAACTATTATTTGGAACGCATACAAAGGCTGGATCCAGTCGTGGCGCGACCTTCCGCTGTTGATAAATCAATGGGCAAACGTCGTCCGTTGGGAAATGCGTACGCGCATCTTTCTGCGGACCACCGAGTTTCTTTGGCAAGAGGGCCACACTGCACACGCGACCGAGCAGGAAGCGGTTGAAGAAACCGAACGAATGCTCGGCGTGTATTCAGATTTTGTCGAAAACTGGATGGCATTGCCGGTCATCCAAGGTATTAAAACTCCCGGAGAGCGTTTTGCCGGAGCGGTCGAAACGTACTGTATAGAGGGACTTATGCAGGACGGGAAAGCTCTGCAGTGCGGCACTTCGCATTTTCTCGGACAGAATTTTTCGAAGTCATTCGACGTGAAATTCGTCAACAAGGAAAATCAGCTTGAGTTTCCGTGGGCCACGAGTTGGGGAGCTTCTACCCGTTTGATGGGAGCACTTATCATGGCGCACTCTGACGACAATGGTTTGGTACTGCCGCCTAAACTCGCCCCTATCCAGGTGGTGATCATTCCGATCTACAAAACGCCCGAGGATCTTGCCGCGATATCAGCAAAGGTGAATCCAATCTTTGAGGAATTAAAGGCTGCCGGTATTTCTGTGAAATACGACGACAGTGACAACCAGCGTTCGGGTTGGAAGTTTGCCGAGTACGAACTGCGCGGCGTTCCGATCCGGCTTGGAATCGGAATGCGTGATCTTGAAAATGGCACTATCGAAGTTGCCCGCCGCGACACGCTCACGAAGGAATCGGTCGCTATCGATGGGGTCGTAGAGACCGTCAAAATAATGCTGGAGCAAATTCAGTCGGCGATCTACCAAAAGGCGTTACGATTCCGCGAAGAGAATACGTTCAGCGTCGATACCTGGGATGATTTCAAGGCTCAGATCGAAAAGGGCGGCTTCGTGATGGCCCATTGGGACGGCACTGCCGAAACCGAAGAAAAGATCAAGGAAGAAACCAAGGCGACGATCCGCTGCATTCCACTAAATTCGGTAGAAGAAGCCGGTAAATGCGTCTATTCTGGTAACGAATCGGCGAAAAGGGTGGTGTTTGCGCGAGCGTATTAAGGTGGTGTGATAAAGTATTTCTTGAGGTGCTGTGATGAACGTAACCGCCGAAAAAATTAATCCAGAAACAATCGCCCTGATAGAATCGCAGGCACGACTTGCTGGGCTTTCGATCGATGATTACTTGCGAAGTTTGCTGCCCAACGGAGATGCACCGGAAAAGGGCACGTATGAAACTCGTTCTCCAAAAGAACGGGCCGCGGCCATTAAAAAATGGGCGGAGAGTCACGCCTGTGATGCTCCGGCACTTGCTTTGGAAGACATCAGCCGTGAGACCATCTACTAACGGTAACCGATGGATTACGCCGTAGATTCAAATATCCTAATTTATTTGGCTAATCCCGATTCGGAACAATACTCGGTCTCATTGTCCGCCACACAACATATTGCTAACAGCGGTGATGGCTTATTCGTTTTCCCTCAGAATCTCATCGAATTCTATGCCGTCGCAACTCGGCCGATCTCTTCCAACGGCTTGGGGTTTACTACCGCTCAGGCATCAGATGAACTCGCCGAAATAAGGTCAACTTTTAATTTAATTGACGAAACACCTGACATCTATCCGGAATGGGAACGGTTGGTGGCAGAGCATGGGGTTTTGGGGAAGAATGTTCACGACGCGCGAATCGCGGCGCAGATGAATGTTAATAAGATCGGCATCTTGCTTACCTTTAACACTCGCGATTTCCAACGATTCACTGAAATTAAGGCTATCGATCCTTCGAGCGTTTGACGAACAATTACCAACGTCAAGCGCCGTCGCCGTAATCCTCGTTAAAAAATTCCCCGTGCTGCCCGCATGGTTCGCGTGCTCCTCGCTTTGACTGGAATCAGTTCCGGCGGCACTTCGAATGATTCGATCCAGTTGGTAGTGCGGAACCCCGCAGGAACATCTATGATCCTGACGCTTTCGTCGGTGTCGGAATCGGCTTCCATTTCGAACGCTTTCATCACGTTTTCGGCGTTAAGGAACACCGGCGCAAGCTCATTGCCGGACGATTCGTGGCGAATGAACCTAAACAGCTCTTCCGCGAGGTCGCCGGAATACGGTTTAATGAGATACGCGGTTGCACCGGCGTCGAGTCCTCTCAGAATGTCCTCTTTGTAAGCCAAACCGGAGTAAAACACGATCGGTTTCGTCGGCTCGATCAGGCGCAGGTCGCGGCAGAGCTTTAAGCTGTCGCCGTTTGGGATCAATCCGTCCAGCAGAAACAGGCTTGAGCGGCGGCGCATGCGGAACGCCATTGTGTGCTGTCGCACAAAGTGAAGATGATTTACGAAAAAGCCGACGCCGTGGCACGGTTCTTGCGATTCAGCGTGGATATGAATCCGTCGCTGTATGATTTTAATCAAAAGGCTGCTGGTAAGAATCATCTTCTGGCCGTGCTCCCGAGAGAAGAATTCGAGCGCATAAACGGGATAATCGAGCCCGTGGAAGTCGCTGCAGGTCAGGTGCTTTACGAAGCGGACGAAAAGGTTGATTACGCGTACTTCCCGATGACAGCCATTGTTTCGCTGGCATCTGTTACGGAGTGCGGCAAAACCGTCGCGTTCGCCGTAGTAGGCAATGAGGGCGTTTTGGGAGTGAGCTTGTTCCTCGGCGGTGATTTCGTGGCGTGGAGTGCTGTGGTAAAAAGCGCGGGCAGGCTTTATAGAATACGGCGGGACGACCTGATGAGCGAATTCAGACGCGGCGGAAGGTTTCGGACTGTACTTTTACGATACGCACAGGCGCTGTACGTTCAAATTTCCCAGACAGCGGTCTGCAATCGTTTCCATGACGTCGATCACAGGCTCTGCCGCTGGCTTTTGCTGAGCCACGACCGGCTAAATTCGAACAAATTCTTCATGACGCATGAGCATATTTCCGACATGCTCGGCGTTCGCCGCGAAGGCGTGACCCTGTCAGCCAGAAAACTTGCCGCGAGGAATCTGATCATGAACCGGCGCGGCACAATCGAGATACTGGACAGGAAAAGACTGGAAGCCGCAGCCTGCGAATGCTACGGAATTGTCAGCACGGAATATAATCGTCTGCTCGGAAAAGGTATTTCGCGTGTCTTTGGTTAAACTTTCGTCTGCGGCCATCACACTTTGCCTCCTACTTTCTTTCTCTCTTCGTGTTTAACTTTTCTGCCTATCATTTGTCATTTTCACAATTTCATAAACTGTGCGTTACCGCACATACAAGGCATCTTTATTTGATAGAATAATTTGTTGATTCATTCACCTGGATAGTTTATATTTTCAGAAAAAATGCCCGCTAGTGCGAAATCAAAGCCCGTGCGCAAGAATTACCTTCTCGCGTCGCTTGAAGGCGAGGAATTCGAGCGCATACTCACGATAATCGAGCCGATCGATTTCAAATTGGGCGAGGTGATCTATGAATCGGGCGATAAGATGGAATATGTATACTTTCCGACGACCGCCATTGTCTCGCTGCTTTATATAATGGAGGACGGCGCAACTGCCGAGATCGGAATTGTAGGCAACGACGGCGTGCTGGGCGTCACTTTATTCCTCGGCGGCGACTCCACGTCCAGCCGCGCGATCATACAAAGTGCGGGGAAGATGTGCAGGATGAAAGCGGCCGACCTGATGAAGGAATTCAAACTCGGCGGCAGGTTCCAGGAACTCCTATTGCGATACACACAGGCCCTGATGACCCAAATTTCTCAAACCGCCGTCTGCAACCGGCTCCACGCCGTCGAAGAGCAGCTCTGCCGCTGGCTGCTGCTAAGCCACGACCGCCTCGACTCGGATAAATTGGTCATGACCCACGACCTTATCTCCAATATGCTCGGCGTTCGCCGCGAAGGCATCACCCTTGCAGCCAAAAAACTGGCTAAGAAAAACCTTATCAAGAACACGCGCGGCACTATCGAAGTGCTTGACCGCCGCGGACTGGAAGAAACGGCGTGCGAATGCTACCAGATCGTTAACGCCGAATATAACCGCCTGCTCGGAAGAGGCATTTCAAGAACTTTCGCCTGAGAAACTTTCAACGCAAAGTCGCAAAGCCGCCAAGCCGCAAAGATTTGTTTAGTTTTTGTCTTATAACCTTGCGTCTTTGCGACCTTGCGTCTTTGCGTTAGAAATCTTTGTGGCTAATTTGTTTTGTTAGTGTTAGCGTAGAAGCTAAGTTAATCTCTTGATAACTTCACCATGCGACATCGGGACCGGTTTTGACCGCCATTCTTGTGCCGTCTGTTGTTTATACAACGTGACCGATACAAGGAGAACTCCCGATGGCCGAAAATACAAAGCCGGGCAACCGGCTGCTCGCCGCTTTGCCCCGAAACGAATACCGTTTACTCGCGCCGCAACTGGAAAAGTTCGAGCTGGTTTATAACGAAAACGTTTACGAACCCGGCGCTGTCATAAAACACGTCTATTTTCCCGAAAGCGGGATCATTTCCCTGCTCGCGCGTGTCGATGCTGGCTCGTCGATAGAAGTAGGCATCGTCGGCAGCGAAGGTTTGGCCGGACTGCCGGTGTTTTTAGGCGTTAAAACATCCGGTAACGTCGCCGTTGTCCAAGGCGCCGGAACGGCGCAGCGGCTGACGACCGCAAAGTTCCTCGCCGCGTGTTCAAACGGCGGTAAATTGCCCGCAATCATACAGCGGTTCATCCATTCGCTGTTTATACAGATCTCACAGTCCGCCGCCTGCAATCGGTTTCACCCGATCGAAGAGCGCCTTGCACGCTGGCTATTGATGACGCAGGACCGAATGCACGCGGACGAGTTCCAAATCACTCAGGAATTTCTTTCAAACATGCTCGGCGTTCGCCGCGAAGCCGTAAACAAAGCCGCAGGCGACCTGCAGCGGCAGGAATTGATCGCGTATCAACACGGCACGTTGAATATTATTAACCGCAAAGCTCTCAAACAGGCCGCATGCCCGTGTTACGAAACAATCAGGGCGGCATACGGCAGTTAAACGATAAGACTCCCAGTATTAGGTTAGTTTTAGACTTTTATACAGATAAAAGCGTCTAAGACTGTGACCGCGTGAATTTCGCCCGGTCGCAGTTTTTGAGGTATTATTCCCGTGATTACTGTAATCGGCCGCACGAGTGAATGTTTTCTGAACTGACGGATGAAAAACTGGTTGAGCTGGCGGTTTCGACCGAACCTGAAGCGTTTGGTGAGATCGTGAAGCGTTGGGAACGCAAGATATTCGCGTTGTGCTTCGGTATGCTCGGCCGCGAAGACGAGGCAAGAGATGCAGCGCAGGAGGCGTTTATCGCTGCGTATAGGAATATCGGCAACTTCCGAGGTGACGCAAAGGTATCATCCTGGCTGCACCGGATCGCGGTTAACCAGTGTTTGACAACCAAACGGCGTACCAAGACTCGTTCCGAGGAGTTTTTGGACGAAGAAAGCCATGAGGAAGAACGTGTTTTTGTCGCCGCCGCTTCGCTTTCGCCGTCTAATCGCACGGAACAAGCCGAGCGAAACGGGATCGTGAGACAAGCGGTCGGCTCCCTTCCCGTTGATCTTCGACAGGTCGTCGTGATGAAAGAGTTTGAGGATATGACGTTTCAGGAAATTTCGGAAACACTTGAAATACCGCTTAGTACCGTAAAAAGCAGGCTCTATACCGCGCTAAAGCAATTGAGGTCGAAATTGGACCGCGTTCCGATGGAGATCGGTTGAGGATTGAGATGAGAAACGGAAAAGATAAGAATTCGTGTCTGTTCGGCGAGGAACTTGTTTCGTATATCTACGGCGAACTTCCCTCTTCGGGCCGATCTGCATTTGAAGAACATCTTCTGAATTGCGGCGACTGCACGAATGAATTTGCTGTGGTTTCTATGTCGCGACTCGGCGTTTACGAATGGCATCGGGATGATTTTATGCCGCTTGAAACACCCGTCTTTGCGATTCCATACGAACGTCCGATCGCTGTGTCCGAATTTCAGGTCCGTTGGCATGATGCCCTACGCGGTTTGTTTTCACCGGCAAGGTTAGCAACTGCGGGCGGTGCTTTCGCAATTCTTGCAATAGCCTTCGGTGCGTTCTATGTTTCGACTTCGAACACGGTCGAACTGACCACAAGAGATATTTCTATTCCAAATTCAGTTGAGCAAATTCCGTCTCCACCCAAGTTTGAGACAGCGAAAATATCCGCTCCGTTGACGGAACAAGCCGTTGAGCGAGACATTCGTGTTAATTACAAACCCACGAATCGGCCATCAAAACCGGTTCAGGCGAAAGTGACTAAAGCGACGTCCAAGCCACCGGTCGTAACACAAGCATCCATACCGGCAAAGGCTCCGCGGCTTGGTGCGTTTGAAGATGCGGAAGATAGATCCCTGCGGCTTGCGGATCTTGTCGCCGATATTGATTCCGATGATTTTTAGCGAGGCTATATGTTAAAGCGATTTCTTTCCCCGATCATTTTATTTTGTTTCGCCGCCGTGGCGTTCGGACAGAACGGCTCGCCGCCGGATCAGGTTCAGCGTTTTGACGGGCCTCCGCCCACTGAAAGAAGGCCAAATCCTCTCGACCAGCTCGGGCTGTCAAAGGAACAGGTTCAACAGCTTCGCCGAGCTAATCAAGAACACCGTCCCTTGATGCAGGCGGCACAGCAGCGAATGCGTGAAGCTAACCGTGAGCTTGATATGGCGATCTACGCCGATACCGTTTCGGATGAAAATGTTCGAACAAGGCTCAGGGCCTTTCAGGAATCGCAGAATGAGGTGAATAGGCTTCGGTTCATGAACGAGTTGAACATTCGAAAGGTTCTTACACCCGAGCAGTTGGTTCGCTTTAGAGATATGCGTCGTCGATTCGCAGAGGCCAACGAACGAATGCAGCAGCGCAGACAAAACGGCGATCAATCGATCGACCGAATCCGGCAGCTAAAGACTCCGCCGAAGGACCAGCCGGTCCGGCAGGTAAATCGTCAAACGAAGCCGGTTAGCTAGAAACGAGTTAGGTTAAACACTTTTAGGCGGTCTTGATCTGAGGCAGCCTTTTCCGCGCTTGTTTTGGCGATTTGGCGGCTTCGTTGTAACCTTTACTCCAAACGATTCGTGCTTTTTTCTCCGCCAAGAGCTTAATGAACCCGATCACACATTTTCTATCCGAATTGCAGGAAGTAAGTCTGTTGGTCTGGCGTTCGTTCGCGAGCCTTTTTTCGCGCCCGCGATATGTTGCGGAAACGATAAACCAAATGGACTCCGTCGGCGTCGGATCATTGCCGATCGTTTTGCTTACAGGTTTTTTCACCGGCGGCGTGCTGGTTTTGCAAGCCTTCCCAACGCTTCAGTACTACAGCCTTCAAAATGAAGCCGGAAATTCTGTTGCCACTTCCTTGATACGTGAATTGGGGCCGGTACTGACTGCACTGATGGTCTCCGGCCGGATTGGCGCGTCCATTTCCGCGGAAATTGGTTCGATGGTGGTTTCTCAGCAGATAGATGCAATGCGTGCACTGGGAACTGACCCGATTCGGAAGCTTGTCATTCCTCGGCTTATCGCTTTGATCTTTATGCTTCCGCTTTTAACCGTCGCAGCCGACATATTAGGTCTGATCGGCGGCGGCGTTGTTGCATCGTCTATCTATAATCAAGACCCGAGTGTTTTCGCTACCTCAGTTCGCGTAGGTATTTCAACATCGGATCTGGTCAGCGGCATCATCAAACCTATATTTTTTGGCCTTATAATAGGTGCCGTGGCCTGTCACAAAGGCTTGACGACAACTGGCGGCACCGTTGGTGTTGGTCGTTCGACAACCAATGCGGTCGTCATTGCCTCAATATGGGTAATTATTTTCGATTTCTTTTTATCAAAGGCCTTGCAGTATCTGCTCGACCTCGGGACGCTATAAATGTCTTCTGATCCGCAAAATTCAGGTGGGCCGCAATGGTCGAGAACCATACCAGCAATCGAGTTTAAGGACGTTTGCCTTGCCTTCGACGACAAGGTTATCCTCGATCACATTGACCTGATAGTGCGGCGTGGCGAGTGCAAGATCGTCCTTGGCCGCAGCGGCGGCGGTAAGTCAACCATCATTCGTTTGATCCTCGGCCTGTTGAAACCCGATTCCGGCCGAATTCTGATCGACGGTGAAGATGTTACCGACTATTCCGAACCCGAAATGATGCCTGTCCGCAAGAAGATCGGCATGGTCTTTCAGGAAGGCGCCTTGTTTGACAGTATTTCGGTATATGAGAATGTCGCATATCGACTCCGCGAGCAGAATCGTAATGACGACGAGATCGACGCAGAAGTTACACGAATGCTTGAGTTCGTTGACCTTACCGATGCTGTGGACAAGATGCCAAGCGAGCTTTCCGGCGGGATGCGGCGACGTGTAGGCATTGCACGAGCGCTTGTCGGTGATCCGTCAATAGTTCTTTTTGACGAGCCTACGGCTGGGCTCGACCCGCCAACCGCCCGTACTATTTGCGAACTTGCGATCAAACTTCGTGACCTCCAGGATGTTTCATCGATCTTTGTGACACACGAGATGAACAATGTCACGAACCTTTCGTCGGAATATGCTACGGTAAACGAAAAAGGCGAGGTCAATTTTGAGAAGGAAGGCGAGAAACTCTGCCTGATAAACACGGAAGTGATGATGCTGCGCAACGGCGTTATCAGTTTTACCGGCACCGATGAACAGCTCAGAGCGAGCGACGAAACATACGTCAAGCGTTTTATCAGCGGCGAACGCTAATTATCAATATGGTACAAACACGCAAGTCATTTGGATGGAGCCAGTTACGCGTTGGCATCTTTGTTCTGTTCGGTTTCGCGATATTGGGATTTCTGATCCTGAATTCTACCGGCGATTTCAATCCGTTTCAGAAGAAATTACGTTTGAAGGTGAGATTACCGACGGCTGACGGGCTTCGAGAAGGTTCAGAGGTCCAGCTCGCCGGAGTCCGCATTGGTAAGGTGGAATCGGTGCAGCTTTTGCCGCCGGATACCGAAGGTGACTCAAAGATCGAGGCTTCGCTGGCTGTTGACAGCGACCTCAATGGTCGTCCGATAACCGAACGGATACGGACTGATTCGACCGCCCAATTGGTCGCGGTTTCGCTTTTGGCTTCCGATAAACTTGTTAATATCTCACCCGGCACGGCTGACGGCACTCCTGTCAGTGAAAATACGATACTTGAGGCGAAAAACTCAATTTCGATCAATAATCTCACGCAAACCGGTGACGACCTGCTCCAACAGATCAACAAACTCTCGGTTCCTGCGAACGAGATCCTGCAGAAAGCGAATCGCGGAGAAGGCACGCTTGGGCGCGTTGTAAACGATGATTCGCTTTATCGAAATCTGGATACAACTATCGCCGAGGCCAAGACGACAATAAAACAGCTGCAAACCACTCTGGATAAGGTAAATACTGGTGACGGCACTGCGGGAAGATTGATCAATGACAAGGCGTTGTACGAAAACCTCAACAATTCTGTAATAAAGATCGAGGCGATTGCCAGCGATATTCGTGCGGGAAGAGGGACGGCCGGAAAACTTGTCAGCAGCGATGAGCTTTACGTCGATACGAGGGCCGCAATAAATGAGCTTAGATCTGCGGTCGCGAAGATCAACACCGTTCTCGACGACGTTGCGGCCGGTAAAGGTACAGTTGGCAAGCTCTTTACCGATGAAAAGCTCTACAACGACGCTTCGGTTACACTTGACCGCGTTAACGCCGCCGCGACGCGTATCGATTCGCTCATTGCCGACGCTCAGGCGGGCAAGGGGACGATCGGAAAACTCGTAACCGATGATTCTCTTTTCAACAATGTGAGTTCCACTTCGACGAGTATAAACAAATTTTCCGACGAAGCAACCAGACTGCTTTACGATTTCCGTCAGAATCCAAAGAAATTTCTCACGATCAAACTCACGCTTTTCTAACCTGAAAGTTGACTCGTGGGGCAAGAGAGGTATATTATGCCATTTATGTGTTGTTTATACAATGTATAATGCATATTATGCGTGACCTTGCCCAAAAGTCGGACCGCCAGAAACTACTGATCGACATAGTTAACGGCACGCCGGTGAACCGACAAAGCCAGTTAGTTAGCCTACTGCGCAAGAACGGTTTCGCCGTTACGCAGGCATGTGTTTCGCGCGATCTTGAAGAACTCGGTATTTCCAAGTTAATGGGAACCTATCGTCAAAACTCACTTCCAAAGCCGACGGGTTTCGGTGACCTGTCGTTTCAACCTTCGGGTGAAAATCTCATTGTAGCCCGATGCGGTTCGGGACTGGCTTCTGCACTGGCGGTTCGGCTGGATGCCGATCAAATTCCGGGAATTGTTGGAACGATTGCCGGCGATGACACCGTTTTTATCGCTGTAGCTGATAAAACGATGCAGACCGTCCTTATTCCAAAACTAAAGGAAAAGATCAAATAGCGTGTCCGATAGAATCAAAATTGCTATTTTTGGTGGGTCGGGCTATGGCGGCTCCGAACTGCTGCGTATTTTGCTTTTTCATCCAAACGCCGAGATAGTCCTTGTTACAGCCAATGAACAGGCTGGAAAGCCGGTTGGTCAAGTACATAAGAATCTGAACGGTCTGTCCGATCTTGAATTTGAATCGGTTCCGTCCGAAGTGTCTTCTTTGAATGATGTCGATATTGCTTTCTTTGCATTACCTCACGGGCAAGCCATCGATTTAATCCCGAATTTACCTGTTGGCGTTAAAGCGATAGACCTTTCCGGCGATTTCCGAATCGACGACGCTGATATCTTCAAGCATTTCTATAAGTTAGAACATTCGGGTGGATTTCAGTCCGATTTCGTCTATGGGTTGACTGAGACAAACCGTGACGCCGTTAGAACTGCAAGTTACGTTGCAAATCCGGGCTGTTTTGCTACTGCGACGCTGCTGGCCTTGGCTCCGATGGTCAAAAGCGGGCTATTGACAGGAAGCATTATCGTTGACGCTAAAACCGGTTCGAGTGGTTCCGGCATCAGGGCCGCCGCCAATACGCATCATCCGCAACGCATGAATTCGTTCTACGCATATAAACCATTCAGCCATCAGCACTTACCTGAGATCGAACAGCATCTGAGTAGCCTCGCTGAATTTAGCAGCGAATTGATATTCATGACGCATAGTTTGCCTGTATCTCGGGGCATATTCGCATCGTGCTATCTTCAAACAACAGTTGAGCTTACGAACGAAGACCTAAATAATCTGTTTAACTCTTTTTACAGCGACTCCTTCTTTGTTCGCCTTGTCGGGGGCTCGCCCGACATCAACTGGGTCAAGAACACAAATTTTTGCGATATCGCAGTGAATACCAGTGGAAGGAATGTCGTTGTGTTCTCTGCAATTGACAATCTGGTTAAAGGAGCCGCCGGACAAGCCGTCCAGAATATGAACCTTATGTTCGGGCTGGAAGAAACAACCGGACTTCTACTTACAGGCAGCAATCCGTAAACGTAAGAGTGCCGCCTTTAGGCGTTCCTATCTGGAAAATGAACGCCTTAAAGGCGGCACTCATACAAAATAAATATGAACTTCGTCGATATCCAACAACTCGAAGACGAGTTTCAACTCGCCACTTACAAAAAGATGTCGATATCGATTGAACGCGGCGAAGGTGCCTCAGTGTGGACAAGCGAAGGCGGGAAATATCTGGACCTTTACGGCGGCCATGCGGTATGTGCGACCGGGCATTCGCATCCGCATGTTGTAACAGCGATAAAGGAGCAGGCGGACAAGGTCATCTTCTACTCAAATCTTGTTTATTCGGAAATACGAGGCCGCGCGGCTGAGAAGTTGGTTTCTGTCGCCCCAAAATCGCTCTCAAAGGCGTTTTTCTGTAATTCCGGCACCGAGGCCAATGAGAACGCAATGCGGATGGCACGGATGGCGACGGGCCGCGAAAAGATCATTTCCTTCTCGGGTGGATTTCACGGCCGAACCGCCGATTCGATCTCAGCTACCTTTCTTGGAAAGTATCGCGAGATCGGTAAGCCAAATGTCCCACAGCATGTTGAAGCGGAGTTTGGAATTATAGAAAGTGTTCGTTCGCTTATCGACGGCGAAACCGCCGGGATAATTCTCGAACCGATCCAGTCAATGGCCGGCGTTCGCGAGGCGCCGCCGGATTTCTTTCGTGAACTGCGTACTCTTTGCGACAAATTTGGAGCGATTCTTATCTTTGACGAGATCCAAACCGGGATCGGCCGCACGGGCAACTGGTTCTTCGCTGGAAGCGACCTGGCAGATTTCGCCGAACCCGATATTATTGCACTGGCAAAATCGCTTGGAAGTGGTATTCCCGTCGGAGCGTGTCTCGTCAACGAGAAAGTCTCAAAGCAGATCCAGGAAAATGACCTCGGCACCACTTTCGGCGGCGGGATGATCGCAATGGCTGCCGTTCTCGCAACGCTCGAAGCGATTGAGGCCGACGAAATGATCGGGAATGCAAAGGCCGTTGAGACTCATTTGCGTGAGTCGCTTGCCGTGGTTTCGGGCGTGGCCGGAGTTCGCGGAAAGGGTTGTTTACTGGGGATCAAATTTGAGGAAACCTGTGCTCCAATTCACGCAAAGCTTTTAGATAAGAAAATAATCACCGGAATGTCGAGTGATCCAAAGGTGCTTCGGCTTTTGCCTCCCTTGTCTGTGACCGTCGCAGAGGTGGATAAACTCGTAGAAGTCTTGAGAGGAAATGGAAATGAATAAAGTCGTATTCCTCTTTGACGTTGATAACACGCTGCTTGATAACGACCGCGTGACGGCCGATCTTCGAAAATATCTCGAGGCCGAAGTTGGAGCGGAACGCAGCGACCGATATTGGGAAATTTTTGAGGAATTGCGAAGCGAACTCGGATATGCAGATTACCTGGGAACTTTGCAGCGTTATCGCGTAGAGCATCCGTATGACTCGCATTTGCTGACGGTATCGACATATCTTGTCAATTACCCGTTTGCGAACCGCCTGTTTCCGAACTCACTCGATGTGCTCGATCGCTTGAAAGAATATGGGCCGGTCGTTATTTTGACGGACGGCGACGTTGTATTTCAGCCGCGGAAGCTCGAGCGATCAGGATTATTCGAGGCGGTCGATAAAAACATCCTCATCTACATTCACAAAGAGCACGAGCTTAAAGATGTCGAACGCCGGTTCCCGGCAGAACACTATGTTTTGGTTGACGATAAGATACGCATCTTGACGGCAATAAAAAAAGTATGGGGAGAAACAGTAACTACAGTATTTCCAATGCAAGGACATTACGCGATGGATCATGTCGAAGTGGCGAAATATCCGAAGGCAGATGTTGCTGTCGATAAAATCGGCGACATGCTGAATATTAAGATCGAATTGCTGATCGGAAAATATGAATAAGGATTTTCTAATTACGTCCGCGTTTTCGAGTGAACAACTGGAAAGCCTGTTGACCACGGCATTTGAGTTCAAATCGGGGACGAAGAATGAAAGGCCGCTCAGTGGAAAATCGGTCGCACTTGTTTTTTTTAATCCGAGTTTGCGGACGCGGGCGTCGATGCAGGTTGGGATTTATGAACTAGGCGGAAATGCCGTTATCCTCGAACCCGGCAGCACTTCCTGGACGCTTGAACATCGCGAAGGCGTTGTGATGGACGGTGACAAAACCGAGCATCTGAAGGAGTTCGTCCGCGTTTTGGAACGCTATGTTTTGGCGATCGGTGTTCGGACATTTGCTGAAGTGAAAGATTGGGAAACGGAACGGACCGATCCGATACTGAATGCGTTTGCAAGACAGGCGAGCATCCCGATCATCAATCTCGAATCGGCAATGCACCATCCGTGCCAGGCAATGGCAGATATGATGACGATCCGCGAGAAGCTCGGGAACGAAAAGAAAAAGGTGCTTTTGACTTGGGCGTGGCATCCAAAGCCGCTCCCGATGGCCGTTCCGAACAGCTTCGCACTCGCCGCCGCTCAATTCGGTCATGATCTACGGATCACTCACCCGAAAGGCTACGAACTTGATAGTGAGTTACTTCGGGAAATTGAAGCTCAAGCCGAAGCAAGTGGTGGAAGTCTGGAGATGACGAACGACGTAAACCAAGCTTTCGACGATGTCGAAGTGGTTTACGCCAAGAGCTGGGGAAGCCAGAATTTCTATGGCGACACTGACGGAGATATTGAGTTTCGCAAAGAGTTGCGAAACCATTGGATCGTTGACGAAGCGAAAATGACAAAAACGAACGATTCGATCTTCATGCACTGTTTACCGGTTAGGCGAAATGTGATCGTGACTGACGGCGTTATCGATTCGCCCAAGTCAGTAGTGATCGACGAAGCCGAGAACCGTCTTCACATTCAGAAAGCCATTATGACGGAGTTGATAAAATGAACATTGAAACACTTGATCTTCTCCGTGAGGCACTTCCGTACATTCAGCGATTCAAAGGCAAGACCTTTGTCGTGAAGTTTTCGGGAAAAGTTACTGAGGACAAAGCGATTCTCGTTTCGCTTGCCGAAGAGCTGGCGCTGTTGCATCAGGTTGGAATCCGCGTTTGTGTAATCCACGGCGGCGGCAAGCAGTTGACGGAATTGGCTCAGAAACTCGGGGTCGTGCAGACCGTCATCGAGGGCCGCCGGGTCACCGATGACGACACGCTCGAACTTGCAAAGATGATCTTCCGCGGAAAGATCAATACCGAGATACTCTCTGCTTTGCGACACCGCAGCATAGATGCTGTTGGACTGTCGGGGTTAGACGGCGGCGTGATCAAGGCAATGCGTCGTCCGCCGAAAGATGTTTTGAATAAAGAAACCGGTGAGACCGAATCAGTCGATTTTGGACACGTTGGTGACATTGTAGATGTGGATGTACACCTGGTTAACCTTTTGCTTGACGGGGGATATTTGCCGGTAATTTCCTCGCTGGGAGCCGACGACGACGGTAAGATTTACAATATTAATGCGGACACGATCGCGGCAGAAATTGCCATCAGCCTGAAAGCCGAAAAGCTCATTCTGCTTTCGGATGTGAACGGCATTTACGCCGATCCGAATGACGAATCAACGAAGATCGATCATTTAACATTAGCGGAAGCGGAAAAGATGATAGCGGACGGCTCGGCGACCGGTGGAATGATACCGAAGCTGCAAAGCCTGATTTCGCTTCTGCAACGCGGAGTGCGTTCGGCGCATATCATGAGCGGTTCAATGCGAAATGCGATCCTTTCGGAAGTGTTTACTGATGAGGGAACGGGAACAATGTTAGTTGCTGAATAAACAAAAACTGCCTAAAAAGGCGGCTTCTTTTTGCGTATGAAATGGCTCAGGTTTTGGTTCACCCGCTTAGTCTTCCGATTCGACACCGCCGCCATCTTCCGTCTAGGCTCAGCACCCGCAGCGGCATCGGCGTCACCGAATCCCCCGCGTTCTTTCCTGTTGTTAAATAGTTAAATAATAGATTCGAAATCGCAGTTTTTGTGGGCCTAAGTCCTGTCCCGGTCCATTAGAGCCGCCGCTATTAAATGGCATCAGCATGGGCTGTTCTGGTTCTGGCTCCCAGATGACGGGTTCAAAATACGGTGTAGAAAGGCCGACGCTTCCGCCCAACGGATCGGTCTCGATCGGTGAGCCTTCGCCGCCATCACCATACGCAACTGCTGCCGCGTCCTTATTCACGGTGCGGTAACTCATTCCTGAGGCATCGGAATATTCAAATATTACAGATTCACTCAGTGTCGCAGTTGCCGTATTGTAAGCCGTCTGCACCGCCATCTGATTCCCAATGCCTTTTACAAATGAGCGGTGTTTCTTGCCATTCGCCCACACCCCGGAAATCACCTTTCCTTTCATTATCGATGATCTAATGAAGTACTTGGTCGGCCCCTGCGTCCATAGCCCATCCCCGTTCGCCGTTATCGACCTGCTTTTTACAGCCGAACCGTTTCCGTCGTAAAATGTTCGGGAGATAGCTCGATTCAGTATTTCCGATTGAGCCACTTTTCCTGCTGCATCAAATATAGTCAAACTGGTCTCGCCGCTATCCGAAATGCTCTTGGTGACCCGGCCATCATGATCGAATTCCGTCTTTTTCTACTTATTCGAAGACTTTGTAACCTTCGCAATGCTAACTATTCTAAAGTCACAGGCGTTAGGCTGATAGTCAATCGAATATTGTCCGATTGTTTTGTCGTTCAGTTTTGATACGTCAAGTTCGTATCCGAAAGGAAAACTTCGTGATTCAAAAATGGCATCAAACGGGACTGAGATCCGTACCGTATATCTTCCCGTCTTGGTAACGGTTTCACTGAATTCACCATATTGCCCTACTTCAAGCGGTTGTTCTGAGTTTCCGTCACTCACTGTGATCTGTACGTTCTTACTCTGCGATAAATCCAGCCCTTCAATTCGTCCGTTGATCGAAAAAATAGGCTTAGTATTAGAAAGGCTACACACATACCGATAATCGACACTATTTTCTTCTAACAAACTAGTTCTATTACACCCACGGACATGTAAACCTCCCCGTTTTAGCGCCAGTTTAAACTGGAGTTTCCGGGGTTAAGTCAGGGGAGAGATTTGATCCCCCGCATGACGCTCTGGGAGGCATGCCTCCGAGGGCGTCATGCGGGCGGCGGCAGTTGTAGAATTCCAACCAATCCGCTGTCAGTTCTCTCACCTGGTTCAAAGTTTCAAAGATGTACATATCGAGAACCGCCTGCCGATATGTTCTGTTAAACCGTTCGATAAAGCCGTTCTGCATCGGGCGGCCGGGTTTTATGAATTCCAGTTCGACCTGGTTTGCTTCGGCCCAGTCGGCGACGGCTATCGAAGTGAACTCCGGGCCGTTGTCGAATCTGATCCGCTGCGGCAGGCCTCTTGCTTCGGCGATCCGATCCAGAACTCTGACGACCCGCCCGCCACCGATGTTCAGGTCGATCTCGATGGCCAATGCCTCGCGGCGATGATCGTCGATCACGTTGAAGGTGCGAAACCGGCGTCCGTCCGCGAGAGCGTCCGACATAAAATCCGCCGACCAGCTTTGGTTAAACTCTTCCGGGACCGCGAGCGGTTCGGGCGTCCTTGGCGGCAAT
>Ga0307505_10000349_pt1 | contig 52866 bp, 52 predicted proteins | sample 23_S_MG_FD_202183 | JGI IMG/M metagenome (GOLD analysis project Ga0307505, IMG submission 202183) | Soil microbial communities from Populus trichocarpa stands in riparian zone in the Pacific Northwest, United States - 23_S | ecosystem: Environmental > Terrestrial > Soil > Riparian zone > Trees...
TTTGGGCGTCAATGCGGCATTCTTGTGGCTGTTCATCCGAGGGCTCCTGAAGGCGACGGGTTGGTGTGAGAACCCCCATCTTCCTTCGCCTCGGGTGAACAACCTCTTGGGAAACGACAGCTAGCCCGCCGGTCCTAGCCGGCCTGCCGGGCCTGGCTTTCGAGCGTCGCCTTCAGCCCGTCCGGCAGCTTCAACTGCCGCGCCAGCTCGTCGAGATAACTGCGCTCCATGAAGCCGATCGTGCGGCCGTCGTCGGCCTGGGCGACGAGCAGGCTCGCCAGATAGATCTCGGACGCCAGCGCGCCGTCGCCACCGGCCGCGCGTGCGACCTCGGCCGGGTCGAGCGGGCGCTTCAGTTCCTGCTCGAACCAGGCCGCGACCTCGGTGTCGTCGCTCTGCTTCAAGGCCTGCGCGATCTGCGCACGCTCGGCGTCGTTGACATGGCCGTCGGCCTTGGCGGCGGCGATCATCGCCACCAGCAGCGCGCGGCTGTGCGCTTCGGCCTGGGCCGGCGGCTCCTGGGTCGCCGGCGGCTGCTGCTGGAAGGGCGGTGCCGCGCCGCGGGCCTGTTTGGCCTGGTACTCCTGCCAGGCCTTGTAGGCCATCATGCCGAGCGCGGCCATACCGCCCAGGCGCAGCAGCTTGTTGCCGCGCCCGCCCAGCAGCATGCTGAGCGCCGCGGCGGCGGCGGCCGGGCCCGCCATGCCGCCCAGCCCGCCCAGCCCACCCGCGCCGCCGCCGCGCGCCGCGCCGCCACCGAGCACCGAGCCCAAGCCGCCGCGCAGCACCGAGTTCAATACGCTGTTCAGATCCATTGCCGCACTCCTTGAGGGTCGTGCGGCATCATCGCACGCACGATTCGGCTATCGTCGCCGCCGATGCTGCTCGACGTCCACGACCTGCGTGTCACGCTGGCCACCGCGCACGGCCCGGCCGACGTGCTGCGCGGCGTGTCGTTTGCGCTCGACCGCGGCGACACGCTGGGGCTGATCGGCGAGTCGGGCTGCGGCAAGTCGATCACTGCGCTGGCGCTGATGGGCCTGCTGCCCGAAGGCGCGCGCGTGTCGGGCTCGATGCGCTTCGACGCCACCGAGCTCACCACACTCGACGAAGCCGCCTGGTGCCGCCTGCGCGGCCGCCGCTTCGCGATGGTGTTCCAGGAGCCGATGAGCGCCTTGAACCCGCTGCACACCATCGGCCGCCAGATTGCCGAGCCGCTGCGGCTGCACCAAGGCTTGAGTGCGGGCGCGGCGCGCGCCGAGGCATTGCGGCTGCTCGAGCGGGTGCAACTGCCGGAGCCGAAGCGGCGCCTGGACGCCTACCCGCACCAGCTCTCCGGCGGCCAGCGCCAGCGCGTCGTGATCGCGATCGCGCTCGCCTGCGGGCCGGACCTGCTGATCGCCGACGAGCCGACCACCGCGCTCGACGTCACGATCCAGAAGGAGGTGCTGGCGCTGATCGACCAACTCGTCGCCGACAGCGGCATGGCGCTGCTCCTGATCAGCCACGACCTCGGGCTGATGGCGCAGAGCGTGCGCCGGCTGATGGTGATGTACGCCGGCACGGTGGTCGAAGCCGGCCCGACCGAGGCCGTCTTCGCGCGCCGCGCCCACCCCTACACCCGCGGGCTGTATGCGGCGCGGCCGAAACTCGGCATGGCGCGTGGCCAGCGGCTCGCCACCATCCCGGGCCGCGTGCCCGAACTGCACACGCTGCCGCCCGGCTGCCCGTTTGCCGACCGCTGCCCGCTCGTCATCGACGCCTGCCGCGTGGCGCTGCCGGCTGAGCAGCACGTCGGGCCCGCGCACTTCGCGCGCTGCATTCGGTGGGAGGCGGCAGAGCTTGGCTCAGGCCCGCCGGTTGCACTGCGGGGCTGACATGGCGTACCGTGGCTTGTACAAAGATCGGCAGGATTGGCTCGATCGAGCGCTGAACTCGTTTGCGACGGAGTCCTTCCGCGACCAGGCGGACGGCGACTACATCATGGCGCGAGCTGCATGCAGAAGTGAGCTGTTTCCTCAGTTCCTTTGGCTGGCTCACCAAGCATTTGAGAAGTACCTGAAGGCCATACTTCTGTTCAACCGCATACCGGCGAATCGTGTGATGCACGATCTCGCTGTCGCGCTGGTGCTGACCGAGCGGCTTCCCTTTCGGATCGAACTTTCCAAGACCAGCAGGTCGTTCATCGAGACCGTGGACGCAAGCGGCCAAGTGCGTTACCTCGACGTTCCGTACGCCATTTTTGGGTACGTCCTTGTCAAGCTGGACTTGGCTGTCTGGGAGTTGAGGCGCTACTGCCAAGTGCTCGACGTGCACGGCAAGGGCTTGCCAGCGGAAGAGGAGGCGCTTTTGGTGCAAGCGAAGCGGGATCTCGCGAAGAGTACCGAGATGCCGAAGCACAAGTTCCGGCTTCAAGGAGGCCTGCTCGAGAAAATCCTGGATCAACCGAGTCACGCGAGTCGACAAGCGCTGCTCTGGCAGAACGCCGTGTACGGAGTGCGCCGCCGCAAGACGGTGCGGGTCAAGCACCATCTAAAGGCGCAAAACCCATTGCTGTATGTCGCACCAGACATTCTGGATGAGTTACTGAAGTTCGTTCGGCTGTCCAACGTTGAGGCGTACCGAAGACATCATGAAGCGATGATGGCCCGTGGGGAAGGCAGCGACTGATCCATGCCAGACAATGATCAATCGGCACCGCCTCTGCTTGCAGTGCGACACCTCGGCAAGACCTACCGCCTGCCGCGTGAGACGCTGCTGGCGCCGGCGCCCCTGTTGCAGGCGCTGGCCGGCGTGAGTTTCACGCTCGCGGCGGGCCGCAGCCTGGGCGTGGTCGGCGAATCGGGTTCGGGCAAGAGCACGCTGGCGCGGCTGGTGATGGCGCTGGAGGCGCCGAGCGCGGGCGAGGTGCTGTTCGACGGCGTGAACCTGCATGCGCTGGACCCCGCTGCGCTGCGCGCCGCGCGCAAGGGTTTCCAGATGGTCTTCCAGGACCCTTACGGTTCGCTCGACCCCCGCTTGCCGGTCGAGCGCATCGTCGGCGAGGCGCTGGAGGCGATCCTGAACGTGAACCGCGCCGAACGCCGCGAGCGGGTCGGCGAAGTGCTCGACGCGGTGGGCTTGCGCGCCAGCGATGCCGGCAAGTACCCGCACGAATTTTCCGGCGGCCAGCGCCAGCGCATCGCGATCGCACGCGCGCTCGTCACGCGGCCGAAGTTGATCGTTGCCGACGAACCGGTGAGCGCGCTCGATGTCTCGGTGCAGGCCCAGGTGCTCAACCTGATGCAGGACCTGCAGGAGCGCTACGGCCTCGCCTACCTGTTCATCAGCCACGACCTGGCGGTGGTCGACCTGTTGTGCGACGAGGTCCTCGTGTTGTGGCAGGGCCAAGTGGTGGAGCGCGGCGACCCCGACCGGCTGTTCCGCGCCGCCGAACATCCGTACACGCGCCGGCTGCTGGCGGCGGTTCCGTCGCCGCTGTGGCAGCATCGCGATTCTTGAATACCCGCTGACCAAGAGGAAGCACACACCATGACCCCGACCCGCAGAGCGCTCGCACTGGCCGCCGTTTCCTTGTCGGCGGCATTCATGGGCGCGGCCCAGGCTCAATCGAAGTCGAACGTCACCATTGCGATGGTGCTGGAGCCGCCGGGCCTGGACCCGACGGTGGCGCCGGCGGCGGCGATCGGCGAGATCGTGCACTACAACGTGCTCGAAGGCCTGACCAAGATCAACGCCGACGGCAAGGTCACGCCGCTGCTGGCCGAAAGCTGGGTCATGGATCCCGACGGCCGCAGCTACACCTTCAGGCTGAAGAAGGGCGTCAAGTTCCACGACGGCGAGGCCTTCGATTCGGCCGATGTCAAGTACAGCTTCGAGCGCGCGAAGGACGAGAAGAGCACCAACAAGGCCAAGGGCGCGGTGTTCAACAACATCAGTTCGATCGCCACGCCCGACGCGCACACGGTGATCCTGACGCTCAACAACGCCGACGGCAACTTCCTGTTCCGCATGGGCGAGAACACGGCCGTGATCCTCGACGCCAAGAGTGCTGCCGGCACGGCGAGCAACCCGGTGGGAACCGGGCCGTTCAAGTTCGGCGAGTGGCGCAAGGGCAGCCAGGTCACGCTCAACAAGTGGGACGGTTTTCGCGATGCCAAGGCGGTGAAGCTGGACCGCGTCACCTTCCGCTTCATCAACGACCCGGCGGCGCGTGTGGCGGCGCTGCTGGCCGGCGACATCGACGGCGTGCCGCGGCTCGACGCGCCGCAGGCCGTCAGGCAGTTGCAGGCGGACCCGCGTTTTGTCGTCAGCGTCGGCGCCACCGCCGGCAAGGGCATCATGACGATCAACAACAAGAAGAAGCCCTTCGACGACGTGCGGGTGCGCAAGGCCCTCGCGCATGCCATCGACCGCAAGGCCTTCATCGACGGCGTGCTCGACGGCCTGGGCCAGCCGATCGGCAGCCACTTCGCGCCCACCGACGCGGGGTATGTCGACTTGACCGGCCAGGTCGCTTACGACCCGGAGAAGGCCAAGGCCTTGCTGAAGGAAGCCGGGGTCGCGACGCCGCTCACCGTCACCCTCACGCTGCCGCCGCCGCAGTACGCGCGCAAGGGCGGCGAGGTGATCGCGGCGCAGCTGGCCAAGGTCGGCGTGATCGCGAAGATCGAGAACGTCGAATGGGCGCAGTGGCTGTCGGGCCCCTTCAAGGGCAACTTCGACTTGACGGTCATCAACCACGTCGAGCCGCTGGACTACGCGCAGTACGCCAACACCGGCTACTACTGGGGCTATGACAGCAAGGCCTATCGCGACCTGCTCGCCAAACACGCCGCGAGCGGCGATGCGAAGGAACGTGTGAAGCTGTTCGGCGATCTGCAGCGCCTGATCGCGACCGACGCGGTCAACGTCTTCATCTTCAACCCCGCGCAGGTGGCGGTGGCGAAGAAGGGCCTGAAGGGGCTGTGGTCGAGCTCGCCGATCTTCGCCAACGACATGGCGGCCGTCAGCTGGCAGTGAGCAACCTCGCCGCGCTCGGCGCGGTCGAACTGGCCGCGCTCTACCGGCGACGGGACGTGTCGCCGGTGGAGGTGGTGCAGGCGGTGATCGCACGCATCGCGCGCTGGGAGCCCGAGCTTCACGCGCTCTACGCCTACGACCCCGAGGGCGCTCTCGCTGCGGCGCGCGAATCGCAGGCGCGTTGGCGCGACGGCAAGCCCCTGTCGGCGCTCGACGGCGTGCCGGTGACGATCAAGGAGAACATCGCGACACGCGGCGTGCCGGTGCCGCTGGGCACCGCGGCCACCGTACTCGCGCCCGCAGCCGCCGACGCGCCGCCCGCCGCTCGACTGCGCGAAGCCGGCTGCGTGATCGCCGCCAAGACGACGATGCCCGACTGGGGCATGCTGACTTCGGGGCTGTCAACCTTTCATGCGCTGACGCGCAACCCCTGGGACACGTCGAAGAATCCCGGCGGCTCGTCGGCCGGCGCGGCGGCGGCCTGCGCGGCGGGTTACGGCCCGCTGCACCTGGGCACCGACATCGGCGGCTCGCTGCGGCTGCCGGCGGCGCTGTGCGGCGTCGTGGCCTTGAAGCCGAGCGCGGGCCGGGTGCCGATCCACCCGCCGTATGCCGGGCGGGTCGCCGGGCCGATGACACGAAGCGTCGAAGATGCGGCGGCGATGATGGCGGTGCTGGCCCAGCCCGATGCGCGCGACGCGACACAGCTGCCGCGCGCAGCTACCGCCTGGGACGACATCGACATCGACCTGCGTGGCCTGCGCATCGGCTTGTTGCTCGATGCGGGCTGGGGCATTCCCGTGGACAGCGAGATTTCCGCGGCCGTGCAGGCTGCGGCCAAACGCTTCGAAACAGCAGGCGCCATCGTCGAGCCGATCGGCCCCTTCTCGACACGAACGATGGCCGACGGCATGGACACGTTCTGGCGCATGCGCTCCTGGCTCGACTGCGCGAAGCTGCCACCCGAACGTCAAGCCCTCGTGCTGCCCTACATCCGGCAGTGGATCGCCCGCGGTGCCACGCTCAGCGGGGCGGACGTTTTCGACGGCTACAGCCAGATGGCCGCGTTGCGCGACGCCGCGATCGGCGCGATCCAGTCCTGTGACTTCATCGTCTCGCCGACCTGCCCGGTCGCTGGCTACCCGGCCGAGTTCGCGAGCCCGATCAACGACCCCGAGCGGCCGTTCGAGCACATCGCGTTCACGCTGCCCTACAACATGAGCGAACAGCCGGCGCTGTCGCTGCCCTGCGGTTTCACGTCCCGAGGCCTGCCGATCGGCCTGCAGATCGCCGGCCACCGCCACGACGATCTCGGCGTGCTGCGGCTCGCGCGCGCCTGGGAGCGACGGCGTGACCCGTTACCTCCTTGGCCCGAACCGCGATGAACACCGACGCGCGCGGCAACCCGGTCGGCACGGCTTCCGACAGCGCGCGCGAACATGCCGAGCGTGCGCTCTGGCGCCTGGTCTCGTTCTACGACATGCCGCTCGCCGATTGTGACGCGGCGATCGCCGCCGACCCCGGCTGGCTGCTGCCGCAGGTGATGAAGGCCGGCTTCCTGACAAGCCTGACCGAGCCCGCATTCCTGGCCGACGCGCGCGCCGCCCTCGACGCTGCGTCCCCGCTCGAAGCGGGCGCTCCCGAGCGCGAACGCGCGCACCTGCACGCCGCGCAACTCGCGTTCGCCGGCCAGTGGCAGCAGGCGCAGGCGGTCTGGGATGGCCTGCTGCTCGACCACCCGCGCGACCTGATGGCCTTGCAGTTCGCGCACCTGTGGGACTTCTATCGCGGCGACGCACGCCAGTTGCGCGCCCGCCCCGCGCGGGTGCTCGCCGACTGGGACGACGCCGACCCGCTGAAAGCGCATGTGCTCGCGATGCATGCCTTCGGCCTGGAGGAGTGCCACCAGTACCCGGAGGCCGAAGACACCGGCCGCCGCGCGCTCGCCGTGGAGCCGCGAGCGCCCTGGGCGGTGCACGCGGTCGCGCATGTGATGGAGATGCAGGGCCGCTTCGACGACGGCGCCGCCTGGCTGCGTGCCCACCAGCCGCAATGGGCCGAGGGCAACGGGTTCGCGGTGCACCTGTGGTGGCACCTGGCGCTGTTCCGGCTCGAAGCGCTCGACATCGCCGGCGCCTTGCGCCTGGCCGATGCGCACATCGACGGACCCGCCATGGCGGTGAACCTGGAACGCCTCGACGCCGCGGCACTGCTGTGGCGGCTGGCGCTGCTGGGTGTCGACGTGCGCGAGCGTTTCGCTCGCCTGGGCGCCGCCTGGCCCGACGGCGCGGGCGAGAGCGGCCACTACGCGTTCAACGACCTGCACATGTTGATCGCGCGTCTGGGGGCCGACGATGTGGCCGGCGCGCAAGCCTGGCTGGCGCGCTGCAACGAAGCCGCGCTGGCGCAAGGGCGCTGCGACAACCAGGCGATGGCGCGCGAGGTCGGCCTGCCGCTGATGCGCGCGCTGCTGGCCTACACCCGCGGCGAACACGGTGCCGCGATGGACGCGCTGTGGCCGCTGCGCCCGGTGGCGCACCGCTTCGGCGGCAGCCATGCCCAACGCGACCTGATCGACCAGACCCTGATCGCCGCTGCCGCCGCCAGCCGCACCCACCGCGCCCATGGGCGCGCGCTGCTCAACGAGCGCATGATCAGCAAGCCGGCGACGCCGTTGACGCGCCATTGGGCGCAAGCGCTGGGGATGTCATGACCACACCCGAACAAAGGCGCGAGCAGCGCCTGAAGCTGCTCGAAGACCACATCGGCGCCCACCTGCGCGACGCGCAGGACGAGTTGCAGTACGCCCCGAGTTACGGCAAACCGCTGAATCTTGGCGACGGCTACGACGCCACGCCCGTCGAACTGCGCATGGGCATGAAGATCCTGAAGGACGCCGGCGTCGTGCCGGCCGAGGTCGAATGGCTGCGCGAGGCGGCTGAACTCGACACGCGCATCGCTGCCTGCACCGACGAGGCCGAGCGCCGCGCCCTGCAACAGCAGCTCGCCGACAAACGCCAGCAGATCGCGCTGCGGCTGGAACACCTGCGCGCCACCGGCAGCCTGTCGTGAAGCGGCGTGATGTGCTCGCACTGGCGCTCGCCGCGCCGCTGTCGGCACGCGCGCAGGCGCCCCTGCTGATGCGAACGATCCCCGCCACCGGCGAGACGCTGCCCGCGGTGGGGCTCGGCACCTGGCTGACCTTCGACATCCGCATCGACGACACGCCCGCGATGGCGCGTCGACAGCTCGTGATCGACCGTTTCTTCGCCGACGGCGGGCACCTGATCGATTCGTCGCCGATGTACGGCCATGCCGAGGCCGTGCTCGGCGAGTTGTTGCCGCGGCCCGCGCCGCGCCTGTTCAGCGCCACCAAGGTCTGGACGCCGCTCGGCGCTTATGGCCCGACGCAGCTGCGCCGATCGCTCGGCCTGTGGAAGCTGCCGCGCGTGGACCTGATGCAGGTGCACAACCTGCTCGCCTGGCGTGACCACCTGAAGACGCTGCGCGACTGGAAGGCGCGTGGGCTGACCCGCCTGGTCGGCATCACCACCTCGCACGGTCGCGCGCACGACGAGGTGCGCGAGATCCTTGCCACCGAACCGGGCATCGACGTGCTGCAGATCACCTACAACCCGAGCGACCGCTCGGCCGAGCCGCTGCTCGACCACGCCGCAGCCAAAGGCATTGCGGTGATCGTCAACCGGCCCTTCGACGGCGGCGACCTGCTGCAACGGCTGGTGCGGGTGCCGCTGCCCCCGGTGGCCACCGAACTCGGCTGCGCCCACTGGGCCACGCTGGTGCTGAAGTGGGAGCTCGCGCATCCGGCGGTGACGGTCGCGATCCCCGCGACGACCAATCCCGAGCATGTGGCGCAGAACCTCGCCGCGCTGCGCGGGCCGCTGCCCGATGCGAAGCAACGCGCGGCGATCTTCGCCGCGATGCAGGCCTACACGTAAGGCGGCGACAAACCCTCGGTCGCGAACATGCGCTGCACCGCGGGCCGCGCCAGCATGCGCTGCGTGAACGGCCCCAGGTTCGCCAGCGTGCGCGCCGGGCGCTGCATGCCGCGGGTCCAGCGGCACAACATGAAGGCATAGGGATCGAGCGCGCTGAAACGTTCGCCCAGCAGCCACGGCCCGGCGTGCGATGCGAAGTGGCTGTCGAGCTGGTCCACCATCGCGCCGATCTTCGCTTCGGCCTGCGCCTTCACCTCGGCCGTGCCGGCCGCATTGCCCGCGGCCACCATGCGGTCGGCGTAGAAGTAGTGCGGCACCATGGCCTGCACGGTCGAACTCAGCCACAGCAGCCACTTGTAGAACCGGGCGCGTTCGGCGCTGCCGATGACGGTGGGCGCCAGGCCGGCCTGCGGATGGGTATCGACCAGATGCAGCACGATCGCCGCCGTCTCGTACAACACGAGATCACCATCGACCAGCACCGGGATCAGCCCGTTCGGGTTGAGCTTCAGATACGCCGGCGACTTGTGCGCGTTCACCGCGCGATCGACCAGCTTCAACTCGAAGGGCACGCCGAGTTCTTCGAGCAGCATGTGCGGCGTCATGCTGGCGTTGCCGGGGTAGTAGTGCAGCTGCATCATGCGGCGATTGTGGCGCGCGCGGGGCTCAGCCCGGATGCCGCGCCACCGGCTGCGCGCTCGCTTGCAGCCGCTCCATCGCCGCCGCGACGCCGCTCGCGCGCAGCTTCACGCCGGCCAGCTTCAAGCCCATCTCGCAGCCGCCCAGCGTGGCGAGCAGCGTCAGGTCGTTGCACTCGCCGAGGTGGCCGATGCGGAACATGCGGCCTTTGATCTTGCCCAGCCCGGTGCCGAGCGACAGGTTGAAGCGCTCGTAGATCAGCTTGCGCACCGCGTCGGCGTCCACGCCCTGCGGCGTGATCACGCCCGTCAACACCGGTGAATGCAGCGCCGGGTCGGCGCACTGCGTGGGCAGGCCCCAGGCGCCGACCGCTGCGCGGCAGGCGGCGGCCAGGCGCTTGTGCCGCGCGAACACCTGGTCGAGCCCTTCGGCCAGGATCATCTGCAGCGCCTCGTGCAGGCCGTACAGCAGGTTGGTGTTCGGCGTGTAAGGCCAGTAGCCGGTCTGGTTCATCTCGACGATCTCGACCCAGGCCCAGAAGGCCTTCGGCAGCTTGGCCGTTTTGCTCACCTCGATCGCCTTCGGCGACAGCGCGTTGAAGCTGATGCCCGGCGGCAGCATCAGGCCCTTCTGCGAGCCGCTGACCGTCACGTCCACGCCCCATTCGTCGTGCCGATAGTCGGCGCTCGCCAGGCCCGAGATCGTGTCCACCATCAGCAGCGCCGGGTGGCCGGCGGCGTCGATGGCCTTGCGCACGGCGGCGATGTCGCTCGTGACGCCGGTCGAGGTCTCGTTGTGCACCACGCACACGGCCTTGATGCGGTGCGCACCGTCTTCGCGCAGGCGGCGTTCGACCAGATCGGCCTGTACGCCGTGCCGCCAACTGCTCGGCAGGCCGGTCGCGTCGTCGGTGCTGGGCAGCGCGATGAACTCGGGCTCCAGGCCCAGGCGCAGCGCCATCTTCTGCCACAGCGTCGCGAAGTGGCCGGTCTCGACCATCAGCACCGCGTCGCCGGTACTCAGCGTGTTGACGAGCGCCGCCTCCCACGCGCCGGTGCCCGACGCCGGGTAGATGACGACCGGATGTTGCGTCTGGAACACCTGCTTGATGCCGGCCAGCACCGTGCGGCCGAGGGCGCCGAACTCCGGCCCGCGGTGGTCGATCGTCGGCAGGCTCATCGCGCGCAGGATGCGGTCCGGCACCGGGCTGGGGCCGGGGATTTGCAGGTAGTGGCGACCGGCAGGGTGGAAGCTCAGATTCAGCATGGCGGGCTCGGTGTCTGTCAAGTTGGCATACAAAATACAATAGCAGATTATCCCAGGCATGCAAGGCTGTAAGCTCAAAGCACCCTTTCGGCTGGCATACATAATCCCGGCATGCCATCCGACATCGGCGTCGCCCGTGACACCCTGCAGCAGCGCGTCGCCCAGCGCCTGCGCGAGCAGTTGATCGAAGGGGCGATCGCACCCGGCAGCAAGCTCAACGAACGCTTGCTGTGCGAGCGGCTGGGCGTCTCGCGCACGCCGCTGCGCGAGGCGATCCGCCTGCTCGCCGCCGAAGGACTGGTGACGCTGGACCCCGGCCGTGGGGCGACCGCGCCGACGTTGTCGGCCGCCGAGGTGGCGCAGACCTTCGACCTCATCGGCGAGCTCGAAGGTGTGGCCGGCGCATGGGCGGCGCGCCACATCACCGACGCCGAACTGGCCGAGCTGCGCGCGCTGCAGTTCGAGATGCAGGCGGCGTTCGAACGCCGCGACCTGCCGGCCTATTACCGCGTCAACGCGCGTGTGCACGAGCGCATCAACGCCGCCGCGCGCAACCCGGTGCTCGAAGCCACCTGGCGCCAGCTGAACGCGCGCCTGCACGCCTGGCGCTTCCGCTCCAACCAGGACGAGGCCAAGTGGGCGCATGCGCTGCACGAGCATGCGCAAATCCTGGCCGCGCTGCAGGCGCGCGACGGCGCCGGGCTGCGCGACCTGCTGCGCGAACACCTGCGGCGCAAGCGCGACGCGGTGCTCGAGCAGGCCTAGCCGCGGAAGACCGCTGCGAGGTCGACCTCTTCGGCCGTGCTGCCGAGCTTGAGGCTGCCTTCGATGTGGTCGAGGTGGGCGAGCATCAGGCGCACGGCGCCGTCGCCATCGCGCTTGGCGATCGCCTCGACGATCTCGCTGTGCTCGTCGGCGCGGCAACTGGTGGCGGTGGGTGCGTCGTAGAGCAGGATGATCAGGCAGGTCAGGGTCGACAGCTCGCGCATGCTGCGCGCCAGCGCCGAGTTGCCGGCCAGGTCGCCGATCAACTGGTGGAACTCGCCCGACAGCCGCACCACGGCGCGTTTGTCGTCGCGCCGGCGCGCGTCGAGCTCGAGCTCCTGGTGCTGGCGCAGGCGCGCCACCTTCTCCGGCGTCAGCATCTCGATCAGGCGGCGCAGCAGCGCCGGCTCGATCAGGCGGCGCGCCTCGAAGACATCCATCGCGCGCTCGGGCGACGGCTTGGCGACGAAGGCGCCGCGCTGCGGATAGAGATCGACGATCTGCTCGTGCGCCAGCCGCGCCAGCACCTCGCGCACCCGCGCGCGGCTGACGCCGAAGATGCCGGCCAGCTTGTCTTCGCCGAGCTTGGTGCCGGGGTGCAGCCGGTGCTCGAGGATCGCGACGTAGATCTTCTCGTAGATCTCGTCGTTCGCGTTCTCGCGCTCGAAGCGGGCCAGCGGGGTCGTCTTGTGCGCGGCTCGGGGCATGGCGGACGGGTTGAGGGCGAACAAGGGGTCGCGCCGATCGGGCAGGCCGGGCGGCGCGTGGTGGTCGCACGGCGCGTCGTGCGCGGCGATTCTATCGATCGCATCCATCGTCATGCCCAGCCAAAGAGCCGGCCCCAGCCGCGCACGGCCGATGCATCGGCGCCGGCCGCCCGCAGCTGGCCCCAGACCGTCGTGCTCACTGTGTCGAGCAGCGGGACGCCGAGTTCGGCCTCGACGCTTTCGGCCAGCGGCGCGGCGCGCAGGTTGGTGCAGAAGGTGGTGATCGCCTGCGGCTGCGCCTGCGCGACGACCTCGCGCATCAGGCCACGCAGCGTCTCGGGCTCGACGAGCGCGAAGTCGTGGTTGATGCGGATTCCGAGGTGCCGCTCGGCGACCACGTCGATGCCGATGGCGCGGTAGTTGGCGACGATGCGCTGCTGCACGTCGGCGGTATAGGGCGTCACCAGCGCCAGCCGGGTGATGCCTTGCAGCGCGAGCAGTTCGTTGAGCGCCAGCACCGCGGTCGTCGCGGGGATGCCGGTGCAGCCGGTGATGCGCTCGCACAGCCGGCGATCCGCATCGAAGCCGAGCCAGCCCGACGAGGTGCCGCTCCAGCCGATCACGTCGACCTTGGCGTCGGCCAGCAACTCGGCGGCGGCCAGGATCTTGCTGTCGTCGAACTGGCCCAGCGCCGGTGCGTCGAGCGCAATCTCGGTCACCTTGAAGCGCGCGAAGTGGGCGCTGCAGCCGGGCAGCGACGCAGCGAGCGCGGCGGTGAGCGGCTCCAGCGCGGTGTTGGACGAAGGCGTGAGCACGCCCAATCGGATGGCCCGGTTCATCAACGTCTCCTGTCGTGCGGCGCCATGGTGGCCCATCTGCGCGCTGCGATTCCGAACTATAGCGCAAAACTGTCAACATCAGTGTTAACACTATGGTTGGCAACTTAGTTGTCGACGAATATGTCGACAGTTGATTCCGATCTCGCCCACATCCCATGCATCCTGACTTCGACCTCGTCGTGCGCAACGCCCGGGTCGCCACCGCCAGCGACTGTTTCGACGCCGACATCGCGGTGCGCGACGGACGCATCGTGCAGCTCGGCCTGGGCCTGGCCCCCGGCCGGCGCGAGATCGACGCCGCCGGCCGTGTCGTCACGCCAGGCGGAGTGGATGCTCACTGCCATCTCGACCAGCCGATGACGCCGCCGCTGCGCATGGCCGACGACTTCGACACCGGCACCCGCGCCGCGGCCTGCGGCGGCACCACCACGGTGATCCCGTTCGCGGCGCAGGCCAAGGGCCAGTCGCTGCGCGCCGCGGTCGCCGACTACCACCACCGCGCCGAAGGCAAGGCGCATGTCGACTACGCCTTCCACCTGATCGTCAGCGACCCGACCCCGGCGGTGCTGAACGAGGAGCTGCCGGCGCTGATCGCCGAGGGCTACACCTCGTTCAAGGTCTACATGACCTACGACGACATGAAGCTCGACGACGGCCAGATTCTCGACGTGCTGGCGGTGGCGCGCCGCCACGGCGCGATGGCGATGATCCATGCCGAGAACGCCGACGCGATCGAGTGGCTGACGAAGAAGCTCGAAGCCGCCGGCCGCACCGCGCCGCGTTTTCATGCCCACAGCCGGCCCATGCTGGTCGAGCGCGAGGCGACGCACCGCGCGATCTCGCTCGCCGAGCTGGTGGACGTGCCGATCCTGATCGTGCATGTCTCGGGCCGCGAGGCGGTCGAGCAGATCCGCTGGGCGCGCGGCCAGGGCTTGCGGGTGTACGCCGAGACCTGCCCGCAGTACCTGTTCCTCACCGCCGAGGACCTCGACGACAGCTACCGGGGCGCGCGCTGCGTCTGCAGCCCGCCGCCGCGCGACAAGGCCAACCAGGACGTGATCTGGGACGGCCTCGCCGACGGCCTGTTCAGCGTCTTCTCGTCGGACCACGCGCCGTTCAACTACGACAGCCCCGAAGGCAAGAAGCCGGGCGGCCAAGAGCTCGCCTTCCGCCACATCCCGAACGGCATCCCGGGCATCGAGACGCGGCTCGCGCTGCTCTATTCCGAGGGCGTGCTGGGCGGGCGCATCACCTTGCCCAAGTTCGTCGAGCTGACCGCGACGAATCCGGCCAAGGCCTACGGCCTGCACCCGCGCAAGGGCACGATCGCGATCGGTGCCGACGCCGACCTGGTGATCTGGGACGAGCGCGAGTTCGTGCTCGACAACACCCAGCTGCACCACGCGGTCGACCACACACCCTATGCCGGCATGACCCTGAAGGCCTGGCCGGGCCTGACGCTGGCGCGCGGCGAGGTGGTCTGGGACGGGCGCGACTTCCATCCGCGCGCCGGCCGCGGCCGTTTCCTGGCCTGCGGCGTGCCGACGCTGCAGCCGCGCAAGGCGCTGGCCGCATGAAGCTGCTGCTGATCAACCCCAACATCTCGGACAGCGTGTCCGCGCTGATCCGCGCCGAGGCGACACGCAGCGCCTCGCCCGGCACCGAGCTCGAGGTGCTGACCGCGCCGTTCGGCGTCGCCTACATCGAAACCCGCTTCGAGGCCTTGATCGGCGCCTACGCCGCGGCCCAGGTCGCCGCTGAGCACCATGGGCGCTGCGACGCGGTGGTCGTCGCCGCCTTCGGCGACCCCGGCCTGGCCGGCCTGCGCGAAGCGCTGCCGCTGCCGGTGACCGGCTTGACCGAAGCCGCGCTCGCGACCGCGATCCAGCTCGGCGCGCGCTTCTCGATCGTCGCGATCTCGCAGCGCATCCGCGCCTGGTACCGCGAGACCGTCCAGGCCTGCGGTCTCGAAGGCCGGCTGGCGAGCATCCGCGCCCTCGACGAGCCGCTGGCCGACATCGGCGGCGTGCAGGGCGAGCAGGGCGAGCGGCTCGTGCAACTGGCCGAGCGCTGCGTCGCCGACGACGGTGCCGACGTCATCGTGCTCGCCGGCGCGCCGCTCGCCGGCTTGGCCCGCCAAGTGCGCGAGCGGCTGCCGGTGCCGGTGGTCGACGGCGTCTCGTGCGCCGTGCGCCAGGCCGAACTGCTGGTCGCGACGCGCCCGGTCGCTCACCGCCGCGGCAGCTTCGCGCCGCCGCCGGCCAAACCCCACCAGGGCCTGCCGCCGGCGATCGCGCGGCTGCTCGCCCCTGCCACGAACTGACACCCCCGAAGGACCGAACCATGCAACGCCGCCGCTTCCTCGTCTCTACCGGCGCCGCCGCCGCAGCGCTCGCCGCGCCCGCGCTCGTGCGTGCCCAGGCCGGCTGGCCCGCCGGGCCGGTGAAGTTGGTCGTCGGTTTTCCGCCGGGCGGCGGGGCCGATGCGTTGGCGCGTGTCGTCGGCGCGAAGCTGACGTCGATCTGGGGCCAGCAGGTGCTGGTCGAGAACAGGGCCGGCGCGTCGTCGACGCTGGCGGCCGAGTTCGTCGCCCAGCAGCCGGCGGACGGCCAGACGCTGTTCCTGAGCACGATCAACAGCCACGCGCTGGCCCCGGCGGTGCAGCCCAAGCTGCGCTACCACCCGGAGCGCGACTTCGCGCCGATCGTGCTGCTCGGCGTGACGCCGAACCTGCTCATCACGCGCTCCGGCGCGCCGGAGCGCTCGCTGAAGGACGTCGTAGCCGCGTGCAGGGCGCAACCCGGCCGGGTCAGCTTCGGCTCCGCGGGGCCGGGCACGATCCAGCACTTCGCGATCGAGAAGTTCAAGCTGCTCGCCGGCGTCGATGCGCTGCACGTCCCGTACAAGGGCAGCGGCCCGCTGCTGACCGATCTGATCGGCGGCCAGATCCAGTTCACGTTCGAGACCATGACCGCGGCGACGCCGCACCTGAAGGGCGGCAAGGTGATCGCGCTGGCGCAGACGCGCGCCCAGCGCTCGAAGGCCTGGCCCGAGGTGCCGACGATGCAGGAGCAGGGCTACGCCGGCTTCGAGACGATGAACTGGTACGGCTTGTCGGCGCCGGCCAGGCTGTCGCCGGCGCTCGTGCGGCGCATCAACGCCGACGTCAACCAGGTGCTCGCGATGGCCGACATCGACCGCCAGCTCGACGGCTTCGGCATCGAGGACGGCGGCGGCAGCGTCGAGCGCTACGCCGAGTTCACGCGCAGCGAGACAGGCAAGTGGGCCCAGGTCGCCAAGGAGGCCAAGGTCTCGATCGACTCCTGAACCCCTGCCGCCGCTGCGCCGCCCCTTTTTCCGATCCGCTGCCTTGCTTCAACCCGTCCCTGGAGGACCCATGTCGAAAACCACCCGTTGGACCCTGCTCGCCGCCGCCGCTGCGGCGCTCGCCGTCGCCACCGCGCTGCCTGCCGCCGCGCAGGAGCGCATCAAGTTCAAGGCCGTCGGCCAGCCGCTGGCCACCGGCCTGATCCAGAAGAACAAGGAGCAGCCGTTCTTCGAGAACTTCGCCGCCAAGACCGGGCTGCCGATCGACGTCGACTACAAGCCGATCGACACCCTCGGCATCAAGGACACCGAGCAGTTGCGCATCATGAAGGCCGGCCTGTTCGACATCGTCTCGCTGCGCGTGTCGCAGAACTCGCGCGACGAGCCGACGCTGCTCGGCCTCGACCTGGTCGGCGGCAGCCCCGACTACGCCACCGGCCGCAAGGTCGCCAAGGCCTATTTCGACACCGTCGATGCGCGGCTGCAAAAGCAGTTCGGCGTCAAGCTGCTCGGTGTCTGGCCGTTCGGTCCGCAGATCCTGTTCTGCAAGAAGCCGATCACGAAGCTGGCCGACATCAAGGGCATGAAGGTGCGTGTATACGACCAGAACCTGGCCAAGTTCATCGAGCTGGTCGGCGGCACGCCGGTGCCGATCTCGTTTGCCGACACCCACCAGGCGTTGTCGCTCGGCGTCGTCGATTGCGCGATCACCGGCCCCTCGAGCGCCAACTCGGCCGGCTGGCCGGAGGTGACGACACACCAGCTGCCGATCGGCTTCCAGATGGCGCTCAACGGCTATGCCATCACGCTGAAGGCCTGGAACCAGCTCAAGCCCGACCAGCAGACGAAGCTGACGGCGGCCTTCGACGGCCTGACCGACGAGATCTGGAAGTACAGCGAGGAGCTGTTCCAGGACGCGCTGAACTGCAACGCCGGCAGGGACCCGTGCACCACCGGCAAGAAGTTCAAGCTCGTCCACGTCGGGGTTTCGCCGGCCGACGGCGAACTCGTGCGCAGCGCGGTCAGCAAGGTCAGCCTGCCGGTCTGGGCCGAGGTGTGCGACAAGTCCAATCCGGGTTGCTCGCAGCAGTGGAACACCACGGTCGCGCCGGTGCTGGGGCTGAAATGAGCGCCGGCACCGTCACCCGCGCCGCGGCTGCACCCGCCGGCGCGCCCCATGCCCCCCGCACGAAGGGCCTGGCGATGAAAGAGCGCATCGAGAACCTGCTGGCGGCGGTCTTCGGTTTCATCTTCCTCGGCCTGTCGGTCGTGGTGACGGTCGAGACCGTGGCGCGCAAGCTGTTCAACGTCTCGCTGCAAGGCGCCGACGAACTCGGCGGCTACGCCCTCGCGGTCGGCTCGACGATCGCCTTCAGCCTGGCGCTGATGGGGCGCAACCACATCCGCGTCGACGTCTTCCACGAGAAGTTTCCGCGCGCGCTGCAGGCCTTCCTGAACTGGTTCTCGATCGTCACGCTGGCGGTGCTGGGGCTGTTCATCGCCTGGGTCGCCGGCAAGGTGATCGCCGATACGCTGCAGTACGGCAGCACGGCGCAGACGCCCTGGGCGACGCCGCTGATCTGGCCGCAGGGCGTCTGGTACGCCGGGCTGGTGGTCTTCGCGCTCGTCGCGACGGGTTATGCCCTGCGCGCCACCTGGCTGCTGGCGACGCGGCGCGTCGATGTGCTGAACCACGACTTCCACCCCAAGAGCGCGAAAGAAGAGCTGAAGGAAGAGCTCGACGACCTCGCGCAACGCCAAGGAGGCTGACATGCCTGTCGCCGTGATCTCCCTCGCCTTCCTGGGCATGATCGGCATGATGCTGGTCGGCGTGCCGATCGCCGTCTCGATGGCGGTGGTCGGCATCGTCGGCGGCATCGCCGCCTACGGCGTGCCGTTCATGGACTCGATCGCGCCCGTCGTCTGGGGCGTGCACAACGAGGCACTGTTGACGTCGATCCCGCTGTTCGTGCTGCTCGGCGAGCTGCTGCTGCGCTCGGGCATCGCCGACCGCATGTATGTCGCGCTGTCGGCCTGGCTGGGGCGCCTGCCGGGCGGCCTGCTGCACACCAACATCGGCAGTTGCGCGCTGTTCGCGGCGACCTCGGGTTCGTCGGTGGCCACCGCGGCCACCGTCGGCACCGTCGCGCTGCCCTCGCTGCAAAAACGCGGCTACTCGATGCGTGCGTCGCTCGGCTCGCTGGCGGCCGGCGGCACGCTGGGCATCCTGATTCCGCCGAGCGTGAACATGATCGTCTACGGCTCGCTGACCAACAACTCGATCGGCGCGCTGTTCATCGCCGGCATCATCCCCGGCCTGCTGCTGACCGGTTGCTTCATGTTGTGGATCTACCTCTCCAGCGTGCTGAGCGGCAACGCCATCCGCGAAGAACCGGTGCCGCTGGCCGAGCGCCTGCGCGTGCTGCGTTACCTGGTGCCGCCGGTCATCCTCTTCGGCATCGTCATGGGCAGCCTCTACTTCGGCATCGCCACCGCGGCCGAGAGCGCCGCGCTGGGCGTGCTGGGGGCGCTGGCCTTCGTCTGGCAGACGGGCAAGCTGCGCTGGGAGCTGCTGCGCGGCTGCCTCATCTCGACGGCGCGCATCAGCGGCATGATCCTGCTCATCATCACCGCGGCCTTCATCCTCAACCTGACGATCAGCCTGACCGGCGTCGCCGAGGCGATGACCAAGTGGGTCGCGGGGCAGGGCCTGTCGGCGACCGGGCTGATCCTGGCGCTGATCGTGTTCTACCTGATCCTCGGCATGTTCATGGACGTGCTGTCGATGCAGGTGGCGACGATCCCGATCACCTACCCGATCGCGGTCGCGCTCGGCGTCGACCCGATCTGGTTCGGCATCTTCATCGTGTTGATGTGCGAGTTGGGCCTGATCACGCCGCCGGTGGGCATGAACCTGTTCGTCGTGCACGGCATCCGGCCCGACAAGGGCGGCATCGAGGATGCGATCTGGGGCGCGCTGCCTTACGCTGTGATCATGATCCTGTTCACGCTGCTGATCCTGGCGGTGCCGCAGATCGTTACCTGGCTGCCGGGCAGGATGTAGGGCACGCCGATGAGCGAACTTCTCTGGCAGCTGCCGGCGACTGAACTGGCGCGCCGCTACCGCGACGGCAGCTTGACCCCGCTTTCGGCGACCCAGGCCTGCCTGGCGCGCATCGATGCCGTCAACCCGCTGCTCAACGCGGTGGTCGCGCGGCGCGACGAGCGGGTGCTCGAAGAAGCCGCGGCCGCGACGCAGCGGCATGCGCGCGGTGCCCCGCTGTCGGTGCTGGACGGCATCCCGCTGACGGTGAAGGACAGCCTCTACACCGCCGACCAGCCCACCACCTGCGGCACCGCGGCGTTGCGCCACTGGGTTCCTGCGCACGACGAGCTGGCCGCCGGCCGCGCGCGCGCCGGCGGCGCGCTGATCTTGGGCAAGACCAACGTGCCCGAGTTCGCCAACGACGGCTACACCGCCAACCCGCTGTTCGGCGCCACTGGCAACCCCTGGGCGCCCGCGCTGACGCCGGGTGGATCGAGCGGCGGCGCGGTGGCCGCGGTGGCGGCCGGCATCGGGCCGCTGGCGATCGCGCAGGACGGCGGCGGCTCGATCCGCCGGCCGGCGTCGCACACCGGCTTGGTCGGGCTGAAGCCCTCGCTCAGCATGTGGCCGCGACAACATGCGCTGCCCGGGCTGCTGCTCGACTTCGACGTCATCGGCCCGATCGCGCGCACGGTGGCCGATGCGCGACTGCTGTTCGACGCGCTGCGCGGCCCGGATGCTAGCGACCGCTCGTCGCTCGCGGCGGCGCACGCGGCTGCCGCGCGCCCGCGACCGGCCGGCCCGCTGCGCGTGCGTTACGTCGAACGCCTGCACGGCAACCCGCTGGATGCGCAGATCGCCGCCAGCTGCCGCGGCGCCGCCGCGCAGTTGGCGGCGCTCGGCCACCAGGTCGAGGACGGGCCGCTGCCGCTCGACGTGAGCTTCATTCTCGAAACCTGGCCGCAGATCGGCCAGATCGGCCTGGCCGCGATGTTCGACCAGCACCCGCAGTGGGAAGCCCAGGCCTCGCCGAAGTACCGCGAGCTGGCCGACGCCGGACGCCGCGTGTCGGCGGCGCGGCTGTGGCGCATCCAGGCCGAGGTGGCGCGGCTGCGGCGCGAGAGCGCGGCGCTGTTCGAAGCCGCCGACGTGCTGCTGCTGCCCGCTGCCGCGGCGCTGCCCTGGCCGGCGGCGCAGGCCTACCCGCCGGTCATCGACGGCCAGCAAGTCGGCCCGCGCGGCCACGCGGTCTACACCGGCTGGGTGAATGCCGCCGGCCTGCCCGGGCTGGCGCTGCCGGCTGCGCCGTCGAGCGAGGGCTTGCCGATTGGCGTGCAGCTCATCGGCCCGTATGGCGCCGACGAGGGGCTGCTCGACCTCGGCGCCGCCTACGAAGCGGCCGCGCCCTGGGCGCAGCGCTGGCCGGCGCTCACCGGACGTTGAGCACCCGCATGCCCATCAGCCGGCCCTCGGGCCGGTCGAGCACACGCACCGTGGCCTGCCGCGGCGCGAAACCGGCGGGCAGGGCCAGCGTGCCGGCGGCGATCTGGTAGCGGCCGACGTGGACCTGCACCGGGTCGAGCGTCAGCGTGGCCTCGCTGCCGCGGGCCGTCTTGCCGGCGACGGCGAACTGCAGCACGCCGCTGAACGCCGCGCCGCCGGCCTGCGCGCGCGACAGCACGAGGTCGTAGCCGAGCTGGCCGTCGCCGGTGACATCGAAGCGCGCCGCACGGACCTGCACCGCGCCGCCGCGCGGGTCGGGCGGCAGGGCGTCGAGCAGAGCCTCGATCTGGCGGCGCAGCGCGTTCGGCTCGCGCTGTGCGGTGGCGAGGTCGGCGGCGGCGCGCCGCTGCGCGGCCAGCGCGTCGTCGAGCTGCTGCTGCGTCTGCGTCAGCGCGGCGGCCAGGCGCGTGCGTTCGGCTTGCGCCTCGGTGTAGGCCGCCTGCAGCCGCCCCGACTCGGCGGCCGACAGCCGGGGCGCCAGGTGCTCCTGCTGCACGTAGATCACGCCCGCCGCGCCGAGCGCACCGCCGGCCAGCAGCCAGCCGAGCCAGCTCGGCAGCCGCCTGCGCGAGCGGCGCGAGGCATAACGGTCGATGACGACGGGTTTGGACTGTCCGAACATGCGCTGGGCCGCTGTACTGCGAGACGGCTAGGTTAGCAGCGCGGGGCAGCGTTCAGAAGCCGACGCTCACGCCGCCCAGTCCTTCGAAACTTGCGCTCACCGACTCGCCGGCGTCCGCCTGCAGCAGGGCGCACCAGGTGCCGGTGGTGACGACGCTGCCCGCGCGCACGACGGCGCCGCTGCGTGTCGCATGGCGCAGCCAGGCCGGCAACACGAACGCCGGGTCGGCGAGCGCGTGGCTGCCGCGAAAGGCGTGCGCGGTGGCGCCGATGCACACCCCGCAGCGCTGCACGCTCCAGTCGCGCGCGGGCTCGAAAGGCAACCACTCGCCGAGCACCAGCGCGCCGTGCAGCTGCAGGTCGGCCAGCTTGGCCAGCGGCGGCGTGTCCAGCCCGCTGGCCCAGCGCGAATCGACGATTTCGATGGCGACGCACATCGCATCGACGAGCGAGCGCGCTTGTTCGACATCGAGCGTCGCGGCGCGTGCGCCGTCGACGTCCTCGGCCAGCCGCAGGGCGACTTCGGCCTCGATGCCGCGCAGCCGCCAGGGCATGCGCGTGGCGTCGGCCGGGCTGGCCCAGACGCCGGCCGGCGGCAGCGCGGCATGGGTGAGCAGCGCCGCGCGCGACGGGCCGCCGGACTTCCAGTGACGCGGCGCGTCGCGGCCGTCGCTCGCGAACCAGCCCAGCTCGGCGGCTGTCGCGGCCTGCACCGCGTAGGCATCGTCGGCGCTGGCCAGCGCCGAGGCGAGCACCAGCGGCGCCGGCTGGCCCAGGTCGCGGCGGGCGGCGACCAAGGCGTCGGTCAGGGCGTGCAGTTCAGGGCGGATCATGCGCCGCATTGTGTTCGGCGGCGCCGCCTGCGGCGCGTTGCCGCCTGCAACACAGTCTTGACCGGGCGCCGCGCAATCAGCGCATCGCGAGCGTGAAGCCGACGCGTGTCGTGCCGCCTGCGCACTCGGCCAGCGTGCGGCCGGCATGCATGCGGGCGATGGCGGCGACGATCGCCAGCCCGAGGCCGTGGTGCTGCTCGCCGCCTTCCGGGCAGCAGCGCGACGCCTCGGCACGGAAGAAGCGGTCGAACAGGCGCGGCAGATGCTCGGCCTCGATCGGCGCGCCGGCGTTGCGCACTTCGACGCGCACCTGCTCGGGCTGGTCGGGCGAGATGCACAGGTGCACGGTCGACCCCGGCTCGGCGAAGCGCGCGGCGTTGCCGAGCAGGTTGGACACCGCGCGCTTGAACAGCGGCTCGTCGACCGCCAACGTGGCGTCGCCCTCGACGCGCAGCTGCAGCCCGGCCTCCTCGAACGCGGCCTCATGGAAATCGGCCACCTCGGTCGCCAGCGCGGCCAGGCTGACCGGCGCGCCGCGGCGTGCCGTGGCGCCGCGGTCGGCGCTGGCCAGGAACAGCATGTCGTTGACGAGCGCCGACAGGCGCTGCATCTCCTCGAGGTTCGACAGCAGCGTGTCGCGCAGCGCCGCGGGCGAGCGTTCGCGCGCCAGCATGACCTCGGTCTCGCCGATCAGCGCGGCCAGCGGCGTGCGCAGTTCGTGCGCGACGTCGGCGTTGAAGGCTTCGAGTTGCGCCACCGCGCGCTCCAGGCGCTCCATCAGGGCGTTGAACTGTTCGATCCACGGCGCCAGTTCGCTCGCCGCGTCGGGCAGCACGAGCCGCTGGTCGAGCCGGTCGACCGAGATCTCGCGCACCTGCGACGCCAGCGCTGCCAGCGGCTTCAGCTCGCCGCGCACGCGCCAATAGACCAGGCCGCCGACGCAGGCCGCGCTGAGCAGCGTGAGCCCGAACAGCGTGAGCGCAAAGCCGCGCAGCATGCGCGCGTCGTGACCGACGTCCATCGCCGCGTGCACGACCAACTTGCCGCCGGGCGAGGTGCGTGAGGGGACGGTGAACTCGGCCGGCATCTGATGCGCGGACAGGACGAACGGCGGCGCGTTCGGGTCGGCGTGCAGGATCGACCCGTCGCCGCGGCGCACTTCAACCCGAAAACCGCCGCGCATCGGCGCAATCAGCTTGAGCTTGTCGACCACTTCGGCCTCGCCCTTGGCGGCGGCCAAGGCGAGCACGCCGGCGAGCACCTGCTGCTTCTCGTCCAGCGTGTCGCGCTGCACCGCGTCCAGGCGCGACGACATCGCCCAGTAGACACATGCGCTGGTGATGCTCAGGCCGACGAAGATCAGCGCCGCCAGCTTGGCCGACAGGCGGCGGCTGATCGAGCGCCCGGGGCAGGCCATGGCGGTGTTCATTCGCGCGCCTCCAGCACATAACCCATGCCGCGCACGGTGTGCAGCAGCTTGGCGGGGAAGGGGTCGTCGAGTTTGGCGCGCAGCCTGCGCACCGCGACCTCGACGACATTGGTGTCGGAGTCGAAGTTCATGTTCCAGACCTGCTCGGCGAGCGTCGTGCGCGACAGGATCTGGCCGCGCCGGCGCAGCAGCAGCGCGAGCAGGTTGAACTCCTTGGCCGTCAGATCCAGCCGCTGCTGCGCACGCATGGCCTTGCGGCTGAGCAGATCGACCTCCAGGTCCGACAGCGAGAGCTGCGTCGCCGGCGCGGCGCTGGCCGGCGCGCCGCGGCGCAGCAGCGCGGCGCAGCGCGCCAGCAATTCGGAGAACGCGAACGGTTTCACCAGGTAGTCATCGGCGCCCTGTTCGAGACCACGCACGCGGTCCTCGACCTTGTCGCGCGCGGTCAGCATCAGCACCGGCGTGCGGCCGCGCTCGCGCATCGCACTCAGCACGCCGAAGCCGTCGACGCCGGGCAGCATCAGATCGAGCAGCACGAGGTCGTAGTCGCCGCCGGTGGCCAGGCGCCGGCCGTCGATGCCGTCGCGCGCGACATCGACGACATAGCCGTTCTCCGACAGACCCTTGTGCAGGTAGTCGGCGAGCTTGACTTCGTCTTCAATGACCAGCAATCGCATGGCGCGAATCTTGTCACTTCGCGCGCCCCCTGTGGATTACGAATTTGTCATCCCGATGTTGGGCCGCTGTCGGTTGCGCTGCCTAAATTTCCCTCCGTGGCCCCGAGCCACCAACCCTCAAACCGAACCAAACAGGAAATCATCATGAACCGCCAAGCCCTGCTCTCCCTCGCCACCCTGTCCGTCGCGCTGCTCGGTAGCGGCGCCGCGTTCGCCCAAGAAGCCACCTCCGACGCCTGGACGCAGGCCGCCGGCAGCAAGAGCCGCGTGCAAGTCAGCGCCGAGCTGCAACAAGCGCGCAGCAACGGCAGCATCTTTGCCGTCGAGCGCGGCTACATCGAGCCGGCGCGTTCGGTCGCCACGCGTGCCGCAGTGAACGCCGAAGCGGTCGCAGCGCTGCGCAGCGGCGAGGTCGCCGTCATCGGCGCCCAGGCCTATGCCTTCGCGCCGCAGTCCGTCGTCGCGCCCACCATGCTGGCCGCCAAGTAATGCAGTCACCCCTGCCGGACGGGACCTGAACCCGTCCGGCCGTCGAAGCCCCCCCACAACTCGAACATCGAAAGCATCATCATGAACCGCAAGCCCCTTCTTTCCGTCGCCACCTTCGCCGCCGCGCTGTTGGGCGCCGGCGCCGCCTTCGCCCAAGAAGCCACATCCGACGCCTGGATGCAGGCAGCGATGAGCAAGAGCCGCACCCAGGTGCAGGCCGAACTGCAACAAGCGCGCAAGGACGGCACGATCCGCGCCACGGCGGCCGGCTACATGGAGCCGTTCAAGCCGGTGGCGACGCGCACTGCGGTGCAAACCGCCGCGATGGCCGCGATGCGCAACGGCGAACTCGACCGTATCGACGCCGAGGCACACGCCTTCGTGCAACCGGGCGTCCAAGTCGCGCCGACCCTGCTGGCCGGCCAGTGAGTTGCAGTCCGGCGGTGGCCCGGCCCGCGGCCGGGCCCGCCGTCAACCCGCCGCGATCCAGCGGCGTGTCCTGATGCAGCTCGAGCGTCGCCATCTCGTACTTGCCGCCCGGCCGCAACCGCGGCTCGACGTGGCGCAGGCGCTGGCCGCGCCAGAAGTCGAGCAGCACCCGCGTCGGCTCGGCACGGATGACTTGAGGCGCTCGTCGAAGTCGGGCACGGCGCCGACGACGGCCTGGCGCAAGGGGCTCACACCCGAAGCGCGCCCCGAAAACCCCGCGCCGCGTAGTACGACTGTGCGCCGTTGTGATAGACGAATACTTTGCCGTAGCGCCGATCGCAGAAGAGCGCACCGCCCAGCGAGCGGATGTCGGCCGGCGTGCTCACCCAGCTCGAGGTCTTGGTATCGAACTCGCCGAGCTCTTGCAGTGCTCGATACTGCTCCTCCGTCAGCAAGTGGATGCCCATCGACGCCGCCGTCTCGACGGCGCTCCCCTTGGGCTTGTGCTCCTTGCGCGAGTCCAGTGACTCACGGTCGTAACAAAGGCTCCTGCGGCCGATCGGACTCTCGGCCGAACAGTCGCAGAAGGTCAGGCGGCCTGCAGCCCGGTCGTGCCCGACGACGTCCGGCTCGCCACCGGTCTTCTCCATCTGATGAAGCGAACCCAGCGCAGCAGGGCTGGCGTCGAGCCGCGCCTGGACCGCAGCCCAAGCGACGCCCTTGTGCCGATGCATGTGCTTGTCGAAGCGGCGCGCCAGCGTTTGAAGCAGTTCCTTTTGTTCCTTCGGGTTCATGGCATGGGGGTTGAATTGAACGTCAACGCCGTAGCGGGTCAGCTCGAGCGAGGGCCGGGCCTCACTGCGCGACTCGCTTGTAGCGCACTTTCACCTTGACGGCCCAAGGACCGCCACCTGTGGCTGACTCTTCGGTGAACTGCATGTCACCGCCCGCCACTCGCGTGATGGTGATTCGGGTCATCGCCTTGGCAGACCCTGCGCCCTGCTCCGACGCGGTGCTCACGCCGCCACCGTCTGCCGTACCGCGTGGTCCCACTCGGCGAGCCGCGCTTCGGCCTGCGGGCGCGCCATCGTCGGCAGGAAGCGCCGCTCGGCGCGCCACAGGGCGCGCAGTTCGTCGCGGTCGCGGTAGACGCCGGTCGCCAGGCCAGCGAGGTAGGCCGCGCCGAGGGCGGTGGTCTCGACCACCTTGGGCCGCACGACCGGGATGCCGAGCAGGTCGGCCTGGAACTGCATCAACAGGTCGTTCACGCTCGCGCCGCCGTCCACGCGCAACTCGGCCACCGGTGCGCCGCCGGCGACCACCGCGTCGCGGCTCATCGCTTGCAGCAGTGCCGCGCTCTGGAAGGCGATCGACTCCAAGGCCGCACGCGCGATGTGCGCCACCGTGCTGCCGCGGGACAGGCCCACGATCGCGCCGCGCGCGTCGGGCTTCCAGTACGGCGCGCCCAGCCCGGTGAAGGCGGGCACGAACATCACGCCGCCGGCGTCGGGCACGCTCTCGGCCAGTGTCTGCACCTCGCCGCTGCCCTGGATGGCCTTCAGCCCGTCGCGCAGCCACTGCACCACCGCGCCGCCGATGAAGACGCTGCCTTCCAACGCGTACTCGGGGGTCGCGCTGGTCTGCGCGGCGGCGGTGGTGATGAGGCCGTTGGCACTGGTCTGGAACTTCTCGCCGGTGTGCATGAGCAAGAAGCAGCCGGTGCCGTAGGTGTTCTTCGCCAGCCCGGGCGAAAAACACGCCTGACCGAAGAGCGCGCTCTGCTGGTCGCCGGCGATGCCGGCGATCGGGATCGCGGCGCCGAACAACGCGGCGTCGCAGTCGCCATAGTGATGCGACGACGCAAACACCTGCGGCAGCACGCTGTCCGGAATGTGCAGCGCCTTCAGCAGCTCGTGGTCCCAGACGTTGTGGCGGATGTCGAACAGCATCGTGCGCGACGCGTTGCTCACATCGGTGGCATGCACCCACCCGCCGGTCAGCTTCCACAGCAGCCAGCTGTCGATGGTGCCGAAGGCGAGTTCGCCTTTCGCCGCCGCGAGGTGCGCCCCGGGCGCGTGGTCGAGCAGCCAGCGCAGCTTGGTGCCCGAGAAGTAGGGGTCGATGACCAGCCCGGTCGACCGCTGCACCATCTGCTGCAGGCCCGCCGCACGCAGCTGGGCGCACAGCGGCTCGGTGCGCCGGTCCTGCCAGACGATCGCGTTGGCGATCGGCTCGCCGCTGCGCCGGTTCCACAGCACCGTCGTCTCGCGCTGGTTGGTGATGCCGATGGCGGCGATGTCGCTCGCGTTCAGCCCGGCCTTGAAGAGGGCCTCGAGCGCGACCGCCTGCTGGGTGGCCCAGATCTCGTTGGCGTCGTGCTCGACCCAACCGGGCTGCGGATAGAGTTGGCGGAACTCGCGCTGCGCGACGGCGACGATGTGGCCGTCGCGGTGGAAGACGATGGCGCGCGAACTCGAGGTGCCCTGGTCGAGGGCCAGGAGGTGTTGCTTGTGGCTGCTCATGGGCCCGAATCTCGCCGACCGGGCGCCCGGGCGCGAAGAGGGGGAACACGCAGGCTGCGGCAGAATGCGCCGCGCAGATGGATCAAATCTACCCCGCCGCCTGCGACGTGCTGGTCGTCGGCGGCGGCATCAACGGCGCCGGCATCGCGCGCGACCTGGCCGGCCGCGGCCTCGCGGTGCTGCTCGCCGAACAGCACGACCTCGCATCGCACACCTCGTCGGCGTCGACGAAGCTGATCCACGGCGGCCTGCGCTATCTGGAGTACTACGAGTTCTCGCTCGTGCGCAAGGCGCTCGCCGAGCGCGAGGTGCTGCTGAAGAGCGCGCCGCACATCATGCGGCCGCTGCGTTTCGTGATGCCGCACGACCCGTCGATGCGGCCGGTGTGGATGGTGCGCGCGGGGCTGTTCCTCTACGACCACCTGGCACGGCGCGAGATCCTGCCCGGTTCGACCACGGTGGACCTGCGCGCGCACGTGGCCGGGGTGCCGTTGAAGCCGCAGTTCCGGCGTGCCTTCGTCTATTCCGACGGCTGGGTCGACGACGCGCGGCTGGTGCTGCTGTGCGCCGTCGACGCGGCCGCGCGGGGCGCGACCGTGCTCACACGCACCGCCTGCGAACGCGCCGAGCGGCGCGCCGACGGCTGGCACGCCACGCTGCGAGGTGCCGATGGCCGCGCCCATGCGGTGCGCTCGCGGGCGCTCGTCAACGCCACCGGCCCCTGGGCAGCGAGCTTCCTGCGCGACCAGGCCGGCATCGCCGGCGGCAAGGCCCTGCGGCTGGTCAAGGGCTCACACATCGTTGTGCCCAGGCTGTTCGACCACGACCACGCCTACATCTTCCAGAACCCGGACCAGCGCATCATCTTCGCCATCCCGTACGAAGGCGACTACACGCTGATCGGCACCACCGACGTCGAGCACCACGGCGCGGCGGGCGACGCACACATCACGCCCGCCGAGGTGGACTACCTCTGTAACCAGGGGAGCCGCTACTTCGAGCGGCCGGTGCTGCCGGCGCACGTCGTCTGGACCTATGCCGGCGTGCGCCCGCTGCTCGACGAGGAACCTGGCGGCAGCGCGTCCGCGGCCACGCGCGACTACCTGCTCGACTTCGATCGCGCCGCTGGTGCGCCATTGCTCAGCGTCTGGGGCGGCAAGATCACCACTTTCCGCAAGCTGGCCGAAGAGGCCGCCGACCTGCTGGTGCGCGCGCTCGGCGGCCGCCCGGCCTGGACCGCCGGCGCCACGCTGCCCGGCGGCGACCTGGGCGGCCGGGTCGGCGCCGCACAGCGGCCGGACCTCGACATCCAGCGCTTCGACGCCGCGCTCGCACGCGCCCACCCCGAACTGCCGGCGGCGCTGCGGCAACGCTGGGCGCGCAGCTACGGCGCGCGCGTCAACCTGATCCTCGACGCCGGGCCGCTCGGCGACGAGGTCGCGCCCGGCCTGCATGCGGCCGAGCTGCGTTACCTGCACGAGCACGAATGGGCGCGCAGCGCCGACGACGTGCTGTGGCGGCGCAGCAAGCTGGGCCTGCATTACACGCAGGCCGAGCGCGAGGCGGTTGCGCACTGGTGGCGCGCACACTTCCCGCTGGAGCAGGCAGCAGCGACAAGCGGCTGACATCGAGCCGGGCGGCAGCTGCCGGTGGGGTCACGGGCGGGCGCAGTCGGCGGCCAGCAGCAAGTGCGTCAGGTCGTGGTAGCGCTGCGCGTCGAGCCCTGTCAGTTCGCTTATGCGCTGCAGGCGGCCGTACAGGGTGTTCGGGTGCACGCCCATGACGCGTGCGGCGCGCTGCACATTCATGTCGGCGTCGGCCAATGCACGCAGTGACTTGAGCAGCGCACCTTGCGCCTTCGCGTCGGCCACGCGAAGCGGGCTGAACCACACCGGCAGGGCGGCCTGCACGTACTCGGCGCCGCGGTGGATGAGCAGGCGGCGGATGGGCAGCGCCGCGAACGGCACGACACGCTCGCCGACGCTGGCGAAATCCAGCGCCACGCTCGCCTCATGCACCGCCTGCGGAATGAAGGCCGTCGACGGCTGGTCGCTCGACAGCCCGATCAACACCGCCGGCCCCAGCGCCAACAGGCGCGGCAACACGCGGTCGGCCAAACGCGCCTGCGGCGCGGTCCAGCCCGAGACGCGCCGCACGTCGGAAAACACGGCCATGACGACGTGGTTGCGCATGCCCACCAGGGCGCGCACCGGCAGCGGCGCCACCGACTCCGCCAACGCGTCGACGATACGTTGCACACGCGCCGGATGTTCCATCTCGAGCGGGTCGACCGACTGCGCCAGCGCGACGCAGAAGCTCAGCCGCTGCTCCAGGTAGCCGGCTCGCTTGAGCAGCCGCGCGACGCGCGCGTCGGACTCGTCGTAGCCGCTGACCAAGGTGCTCAGCAGTTCGTTGCGGCGGTCGCCCTCGGTCTCGGCTTGCAGGCGCGTCTGCGCGACGTACTCCGCGGCGGCCACGATGCCGATCGTGGCGGTGTACTGGACGGCGAAGTCGGCCAGCGCAGCCGACCCCGAATGCGCTGCGGCGCGCGCGCCACCCTCGACCGCCTGCAACAAGAGCGGCTGCAGGCACCGGTAGGCCTGCAGCACCGCGTCGAGCGGGAAACGCTGCGCGGCCTGCAAGCGCGCAAAGGTGCGCACGAAGTCGAAGTCGCCGATCGCGCCGCCGCCGAGCAGGTGCTTCCAGCAGACAAGGTGTTCGAGTGCATGCTGATCCAGGTCCGGCAGCAGCTGTGGATTGCCCGACGCGCTGTACGCCGCGACCTCGGCGAGGACGGCCGCGCGCAGGTCGCGCAGCAGTCGGTCGCGGTGGGTGTCCCCGCCTGCCGCCGCACGGGTCACGCCGCGCTCGGGCCAAGCCGCCGCGAGCGCTCGAGCGAGCCCGGCGTGTTCGACCTTTTCAGCCATGGACGATGTGAACTCTCCACATGCGGATGCTCGGATTGTGAGCTGATTTGACGTTGAAAGCAGGCATCGATGGCAATACTCTCCAACTGGGCCATGACCGAGACGCTCGGCCAGCACCCGATCCATCCACACCAAGGAGATTCAGATGGCCAAGTACCTGCTCGTCTACCACGGCGGCAAGCCGCCTTCGAACCCCGCCGACGTCAAGGCGGTGATGGACGCCTGGGGCGCCTGGTTCGGCTCGCTCGGCGCCGCCGTCATCGACGGCGGCAACCCGGTCGGTGCCTCTTACACCGTGCGCTCGGACGGCTCGCTCGTCACGGGCGGCGGCGCGAACCCGGCCAGCGGCTACAGCCTGATCGAAGCGGCCAACATCGAGGACGCCCACAAGAAGGCGGCCGGCTGCCCGCTGCTGCAGGCCGGCGGCACGATCGAGATTGCGCCGGCGATGGACATGTGAACCGGGGACTGCGCGCCACAACACGCGGGCTCACTGCGACACCGGCCGTTTGTTGCGGGCCTGGCCCGCCGGCGGCCGGTCGTCGAAACGGCAGCCGCGGAAGGTGGCCCCTTCCGGGAAGCGCCGGGCGCTGTCTTCCCCGCTGCGCTGCAGCATCGTGTGCCGGCGCTGCGGCGAGGGCGACGTGCAGGCAACGGGACATGGCAACGCCTCTTGTGGTGCGCCATGCTGCCTGCGCGCCGCAGGCACACTGCGTGCTGACCATGGGAATCGGAACCCTCTTCGCGCTCGCCGCCGGCCTGATGTGGGGGCTGGTCTTCGTCACGCCGCTGCTGTTGCCCGACACGCCGGCGGCGCTGTTGTCGGCCGGGCGTTACCTGGCCTTCGGCTTGATCGCGCTGCCGATCGCCTGGCTCGACCGCGCGCGGCTGGCGCAGCTGACGCGCGCCGACTGGGCCGAGGCGGCGAAGCTCTCGCTGGTCGGCAACTTGCTGTACTACCTGTGCCTGGCGGCGGCGATCCAGCGCGCCGGCGCGCCGTTGCCGACGATGATCATCGGCACCCTGCCGGTGGTGATCGCGATCTGCTCGAATGCACGCAACGCGCGGCGCGACGGCCGCCTGCCGTGGGCGCGGCTGGCGCCGTCGCTGGCGCTGATCGCCGCCGGCATCGCCTGCGTCAACCAAGCCGAGCTGGGGCAGCTGGACGCGGCCAGCGCGCCCGCGCGCTACGCCAGCGGCGCGTTGCTGGCGGTGGCCGCCGTCGCTTGCTGGACCTGGTACCCGATCCGCAACGCCGACTGGCTGCGCGCGCACGCCCGGCGCAGCCCGCGCAGCTGGGCCACGGCGCAAGGCCTGGTCACGCTGCCGCTGGCGGCGCTGGCGTATGCGCTGTGGCTGCTGTTCGCGGGTGCGCAGTCGCCCCTCGGCCCCACGCCGGAGCGTTTCATCGCACTCATGTTCGCGCTCGGCCTGCTGGCGTCGTGGTTGGGAACCCTGTGCTGGAACGAGGCCAGCCAGCGCCTTCCGACGACGCTGGCCGGGCAGTTGATCGTCTTCGAGACGCTCGCCGCGCTCGCGTATGCGTTTGTGCTGCGCGGCCGCTGGCCGAGCGGGTTGACGCTCGCCGGCATCGCGCTGCTGATCGCCGGCGTCGCCTGGGCGCTGCGCATCGAGCCCGAGCCGCTGGCGGCCGAAGGCCACGCCGGCTAGGACTTCTTGGTCTGCGTGACGTAGCGCGCAAAGCCCTGCACAAAGTCGCGCAGGGTGGCCGCCACTTTCTCGTCCGTCAACCTGCCGTCAGTGTCGAACGCCGTGCCGGCGCGCGACACCGCGACGCGGCCGCTCGAATACACCTGCGCGCCGAGCGTGCGCAGCACCGGCAGCCAATGGGCCTGTGCGAGCACGGTGCCGAAGCCGCCGGGCGAGGCACCGATCACCGCCACCGGCCGCTGTGCGAACACATCGGGCAGCCCCGGCGTCTTGCGCGACAGCCAGTCGACCGCGTTCTTGAACACCCCCGGCACGCCGTTGTTGTACTCGGGCGAGACGAGCAGCAGGCCCTGCGCCGCGAGGATGCGCTCCTTCAGCGCGCGCACCGCGGGCGGCGTGCCGTCACGCTGCTCGACGTCGCCGTCGTAGAGCGGGATGCCGTGCAGGGTCATCGGCTCGATGTGCAGCGTGTCGTCGTTCAGCGCCACCGCGGCGCGCAGCAGCGCGGTGTTGTAGGAGCCGGCGCGCAGGCTGCCGGTCAAGCCGAGGAGTTTGACGGTCGTGGTCATGGTTCAGAGCAGGTCGTCGAGCACCTCGACCCAGTGTTTCACCGGCGTCGTGGTGCCGCTTTGCAGGTGCTGGATGCAGCCGATGTTGGCCGACACGATGGCCTCGGGCTGCAGCGGCTTCAGCTGCGCCAGTTTGCGGTCGCGCAGCGCATAGGCGAGCTCGGGTTGCAACACGCTGTAGGTGCCGGCCGAGCCGCAGCACAGGTGGCTCTCGGTGCGATCGACCTGCACGTCGAAGCCGAGCGCACGCAGCGCCGGCTCGGCCACGTCGCGCAGCTGCTGGCCATGCTGAAGCGTGCACGGGGGATGGAACGCGAGCTTCTTGCCCGCACCGTCGATGCGGCGCTGCAAGGGCTCGACCAGCTGCGGCAGCAGCTCGCTCAGGTCTTTCGCCAGGGCCGCCACCCGCGTCGCCTTGTCCGCATACGCCGGGTCGTGCGCCAGCGCGCGGCCGTAGTCCTTCACCGTCACCGCGCAGCCCGAGGCGTTGATGACGATCGCCTCCACGCTGCCGGCCTGCACGAGCGGCCACCAGGCGTCGGTGTTGCGGCGCATGTCGTCGAGTGCGCCGTGGTGGTCGTTCAGGTGCGCGCGGATCGCGCCGCAGCAGCCGGCGCCGTCGGCGGCCAGCGCCTGGATGCCGGCGGCGTCGAGCACACGCGCGGTGGCGGAGTTGATGTTCGGCGCCAGCGCCGGCTGCACGCAGCCGAGCAGCGTGAGCACCTTGCGCCCGTGTTCACGCGTCGGCCAGCGGTGCGCGTCGGCACCGGCCGCCGGCGGCAGCTTGTTCTTCAGCGCCGCCGGCAGCAGCGGGCGGGCGAGCCGGCCGAGCGCAATCGCAGGCGCGAAGGCGCTCGAGGTCAACCCTTCCTTGAGCAGCCAGCGCTGCGTGCGCTCGGCGCGTGGGCGCTCGACCTGGGCATCGACCGCGGCGCGGCCGATCTCGACCAGCCGGCCGTACTGCACGCCGGACGGGCAGGTGGTTTCGCAGTTGCGGCAGGTCAGGCAGCGGTCCAGGTGAATTTGCGTCGAGCGGGTCGGCGTCTGGCCTTCGAGCACCTGCTTGATCAGGTAGATGCGCCCGCGCGGGCCGTCGAGTTCGTCGCCGAGCAGCTGGTAGGTCGGGCAGGTGGCGGTGCAGAAGCCGCAGTGCACACACTTGCGCAGGATCGCTTCCGCCTCGCGACCGTCGGGTGTGTCTCGGTAGGCGGGGGCGAGCGTGGTCTGCATGTCAGAAGAACAACTTGAGGAACAAAGGCAGCAGCAACGCAGCCGACACCACCTGCACGCCGAGTGCCAGGCCCGCATAGGCGCCCGCGTCGGGGTGCACCTGCAACGCGCGCGCGGCGCCGATGCCGTGCGCCGCCGTGCCGAGCGCGAAGCCGCGCACGGCCATCGGCGCGACGCCGAGCGCGTCGAACAGATACTTGGCGCTCACCGCGCCCGTCAGGCCGGTGAGCACCGCGAACACCGCGGCCAGCGCGGGAATGCCCCCCAACTGTTCGGCGATGCCCATCGCCACCGGCGCCGTGACCGACTTGGGCGCCAGCGACCGCAGCACCTCGCCGGGCAGACCGAGCGCGGCGCCGATCGCCACGGCACTCGCCGCCGCCGCCGCACCACCGGCCAGCGCGGCGATCAGCACCGCGCGCCAGCGTTGGCGCAGCTCTTCACGCCGCTGCCACAGCGGCCAGGCGAGCGCCACCACCGCCGGCCCGAGCAGGAAGTGGATGAACTGCGCGCCGGCGAAGTAGGTCGGGTAGGGCGTGCGCGTCGCCGCCAGCAGCGCGGCCAGCACCAGCACCGTCCACAACACCGGGTTCGCCCACGGCGGCTGCCCGAGGCGCGTGTAGCCCGCGTGCGCCAGCACATAGACGACCAGCGTCGCGGTGAGGCCGAACAACGGCGTCGCCGACAGATAGACCCAGAGTTCTACGAAGGATGCCTGCATCAACCCGCCTTGGGTAGCAGCGCGCGCAGCACGACCGCGGTGACGGCGAGCGCGATCCAGGTCGCGAGCACGACCACCACCAGCATGCGCAAGCCGTACTGCGCGATCAGCTCCACGTGCACCAGCACGCCGACGCCGACCGGCACGAAGAGCAGCGACAGGTGCGCGAGCAAGGTTTCGGCCGCCGCTTCGACCGGTGCCCGCACTGCCGGCCAGCGCAGTGCCAGCAACAACAGCAGCATGCCCAACACCGGGCCGGGCAAAGGCGCGTCGGTCAGGCGCGCGATCGCTTCGCCGGCGGATTGCGCCAACAGCAGGATCGCGAGGCCGCGCAGGGTCTGCATCGAGGCCGTCAAAGGTCCGGGTAGAGCCGGCCGGGGTTAAACACGCGGTCCGGGTCGAAGGCCTGCTTCATCTGCTGGTGAATGCGCGCGAGCGCCGGCGGCAGCGGGGTGAACACACCGGCGGACTTGTCGGCGGCGCGGAACAGCGTTGCATGGCCGCCCACCGCGCCGGCGGCTGCGCGCACCACCGTAGCCGGCGCCGCCGTGAGCCACCAGCGCTGGGCGCCGCCCCATTCGATCAACTGCTCGCCCGGCAAGGCGAGGGCGGGGGCGGTGGACGGCACCGACGCGCGCCACAAGGCAGCGCTGGCGTTCGCCACCCCGGCGGCGGCGTGCACGAAGAATTCGTCGCGCTGGTCGCGCAGGCCGGCCCAGAACGGTTGCGCCAGCTCGGCTGGCAAGACCTCGCCGCCGAGTGTGCGCGTGGCCTGCGCCACCGCCGCCGCGGCGCCGGCGAGGCGCACGACCAGCGTGCCGGCCCACCAGGCGCTGGCGGTGATCGGCAACGGTTGCGCGCCCCAGGCGTTGAGCTGCGCCAGCGCCTTCGGCTCGCTGGCATCGAAACGCAGCGTCGTCTGCGCTGTGGGTAGTGGCAGCACCTTGAGCGACAACTCGCAGATCACGCCCAGAATGCCCATCGACCCGGTGAGCAGGCGTGACACGTCGTAGCCGGCGACGTTTTTCATCACCTGGCCGCCGAAGCTGAGCACCTCCGCCTTGCCATTGAGGATCGTCGCGCCGAGCACGAAGTCGCGCACGCCGCCGACCGCCGCGCGCGCCGGGCCGCTCAAGCCCGCGGCGACCATGCCGCCGACGGTGCCGCTGTGGCCGTCGAAGCGCGGCGGCTCGAAGGCCAGGTGCTGGCCGCGTTCGGCGAGTGCGGCCTCCACCTCGGCCAACGGCGTGCCGGCACGCACCGTGACCACCAGTTCGCTCGGCTCGTAGGCGCTGATGCCGGCGAGTTCGCGCGTGTCGAGCAGCGCGTCGCCGTCGCGCGCCGGCTCCCCATAGAACGCCTTGCTGCCGCCGCCGCGGATGTGCAGCGCGCCCTTGGCGGCGCGCGCGGTCTGGACCTGGTCGATCAGGCGGGCGAGCGGCGCATCCATGGTCAAAAGCGCTCCAGCTCGGGAAAGGGCAGCAGCCCCTTCTTGACATGCATCTTTCCGTACTCGGCACAGCGCGCCAGCGTCGGGATCACCTTGCCCGGATTCAGCGTGCCGGCGGGATCGAATGCCGCCTTCAGGGCCAGCATCTGCGCGCGCTCCTCGGGCGTGAACTGCACGCACATGCTGTTCAGCTTCTCGACGCCGACGCCGTGTTCGCCGGTCACGGTGCCGCCGAAGGCAACGCTCGTCTCCAGGATGTCGGCGCCGAAGAGTTCGGCGCGATGCAATTGGTCGGGGTCGTTGGCGTCGAACAGGATCAGCGGGTGCAGGTTGCCGTCGCCGGCGTGGAAGACGTTGCAACAGCGCAGCGCGTACTTGGTCTCCATCTGCTGGATGGCGAGCAGGATGTCCGCCAGCCGCTTGCGCGGGATGGTCGAGTCCATGCACATGTAGTCCGGGCTGATGCGCCCGCTGGCCGGAAAGGCGTTCTTGCGCCCGCTCCAGAACTGCAGGCGCTGGGCTTCGTCGCGGCTCACTTCGAGGCGCGTGGCGCCGCAGCCGGTCAACACGTCGAGCATGCGGCCGATCTCCTCCGCCACTTCTTCGGGCGTGCCGTCGGATTCGCAGAGCAGGATCGCTTCGGCCGTGAGGTCGTAGCCGGCGTGCACAAAGTCTTCCACCGCGGCGGTCATCGGCTTGTCGAGCATCTCCAGCCCGGCCGGAATGATGCCGGCGGCAATGATCGCGGCCACCGCGTCGCCGGCTTTGCGCACGTCGTCGAAGCTGGCCATGATGCAGCGTGCGAGCTGCGGCTTGGGCGTCAGCTTGACCACCACCTCGGTGATGACGGCCAGCATCCCTTCGCTGCCCACCAGCACCGCGAGCAGGTCCAGCCCGGGGGCGTCGAGCGCCTCGCTGCCGAAGGTGATCGCCTCACCCTCGACCGTGTAGCCCTTGACCTGCAGCACGTTGTGCAGCGTCAGGCCGTACTTCAGGCAGTGCACGCCGCCGGAGTTTTCGGCCACGTTGCCGCCGATCGTGCAGGCGATCTGGCTCGACGGGTCCGGCGCGTAGTACAGGCCGTGCGGCGCAGCGGCCTCGCTGATCGCCAGGTTGCGCACGCCGCACTGCACGGTGGCGGTGCGGCTCGCGACGTCGAGTTTCAGGAGGCGGTTGAACTTGGCGAGCGACAGCGTCACGCCCAACTCGTGCGGCAAGGCGCCGCCCGACAGGCCCGTGCCCGCGCCGCGCGCGACCACCGGCACCTGCATTGAGTGACAGGCGCGCAGCACGGCGGCCACCTGGGCCTCGGTCTCGGGCAGCGCGACCACCAGCGGCTGGGCGCGGTAGGCGGTCAGGCCGTCGCACTCATAAGGTGTCGTGTCCTCGCCGCGCCACAGCAGCGCATGCGCGGGCAGTAGGCGTTGCAGCGCGCTCACCACCTCGCGCTGGCGCTCGCGGCGTGTGGCAGTCGCTGCTTCGGGGGCGTCGATCATCGGCTGCGACTTTAGCCGCCGCCGGCGCGTCAACCCTTCTTCGGGCTGCGCCGCTTCTTGGCCGCCGCGCCGGTGGCCAGACCTGCCGCGTGACCGGCCACCTTCATCGGCGCCGTCACCGCCTTCTTCAGCGTCTGCTCGGCGGCGTCGAAGCTCTGTTTGACCATCGCGCCGGCCAAGCCCTTGGCGGCGTCGGTGGCGCTGTCCTTCATCGCCGTCGCGGCGAGTTGGGTGAACTGTTTCGTCAGCGCGCCCCACCACTGCATCGGGTCGACCACGCCGGCCGGCGCGGCGGCGGCGCGGCCCTTGGCGCCGCCGCGCGCCGGCTTGGCGGGCGAGTCCGCCGCGGCTTCAGCGGCTGCCGGCGGCTTGAGCTTCATCGAATCGCGCAGGTCGGTCATCTGCACGTTCATCGTCTTCAGCGTCGACAAGGTCATGCGCTGCACCTCCAGCGCCTGGATCGTCGCGCCGAGCATGCGGGCGTTTTGTTCGAGCCAGAACTGCACGGTGCGCAACTCCTCGATGCGCTTTTCCAGCTCCTCCGGGTTCAGCGTCGGCGCCACCCATTGGCCGATGCTCGGCAGCGCCGAGCCGGCGTTCTTGACCAGCCCTTGCAGGAAGTCGAAACCCGGGACCAGCTTGGTGAAGGCGGCGGTGTCGGCCATGAGTGTCTCCTCGTTGTTCGTTGCGCCGATTCTGCGGTGACTAGGGGGAGAACGCCACCCGCTCGACGCTATAGCCGCGCTCGCGCAACAACTTGGGCAGGCCTTGCGGCCCGGTCATGTGCAACGCGCCCACCGCCACGAAGACCCGCTTGCCGTCGCGGTGCAGGGCGTCGATGCGCTCGGCCATCGCCGGGTTGCGCTCGTCGTTCAGGCGCCGCATCAGGGCCCGCTCGTCGGCGCTGGCGACACAGTCGCACCAGCGTTCGTAGTCCTCCAGCTCGGCCAGGTCGCCGCGCTCCCAGGCCGCGACCAGGCGCGCGGTGACGCGCCGCGCCACGCCCTGCTCGAGCTGGTCGATGCCGCGGCTGATCAGGCCCTCCAGCGGCGTGCCGGCGGGTGGGATGAGCGCCTGCATCTGGCGCTCGGGGGTCTCCAGCGCCACCACCGGCAGGTGCGCGGCCCGCGCGTGCGCGGTGAGCAGGAACTCCTGGCCGTAGGCGGCGTCCAGCCCGTCCCAGCGGGCGGCCATCACGGCCAGCGTGGTCAGCTGCATCACGGGGTGCTGCTGGGCCATCAACTGCGGCGGCAGGCAGGCCGCGACCGCCAGGCGTTCGAGGCGCTGGCGCAGCGACGCCGACAGCGGGCCAGCCGCGGGGGCCGTTGCGGCCGCCTGCATCAGCGCGGCGGTGTCGCTGACGTCGATTTCCAGCGCCAGCGTGTCGCTCGCGGCCAGCGCCTGGCGCAGCTGCGGGCCGTGGAACAGCCACATCGGCCGCCCGAGGTGGATGGTGCCGAACAGCCAGGCGCTGCGGCCGTCGCGCTGCACGCGCCAGAGGAAGCCGCGATCGCGCGCGCGCTGCTGCGCGGCCTGCACCTGCTCGGCGGACGGCGGCTGCGGCGGCGGCGGGCAGGACAGCGCGGGTTGCTGCGCAGCGGCCACGGTGGCGGCGAGCAGGGCGGCCAGCGCCGTCAGCCTGCCGCGCCAGGAACAAGGGGTCATCGCGAGCCTTCCGGGGGCGATTGAATGCGCAACACACCATCACGCTGGGTCAGGCGCAGGCGGCCGAGCACGTCCATGCCGAGCAGGGGGGTGTGCAAGGCGGGCAAGACGGCCACCGTCAGGCGCTCGGCGCTGATGCCGCCGTCGAGGGTGATGCGCGCCGTGCCGACCTCGGCGCGCACGGCGCCGCCGGCGGTCTGCGAACGCATGCTGCCGTGGATGGCGACATCGGCGCGGCGTGCGACGGCCTGCGGCAGGGCGGTGCGGGTGGCACCGGTATCGACCAGGAAGTCCACGGCGACCCCGTTGACGCGGCCCGGCCAATGGAAGTGCCCGTCCGGACCGCGTCTCAGCTCGATCGTGTCGCCGTCGAGCGAGAAGCGCGTGCGCTGCGACTGCGCCATCATCCACTGCACGCCGAGAAAGAGCAGTGTGCCCAGGAGCAGCCACAGCGTGACCAGCTTGAAGCTGCGTGGGAGTGCGCCGGGCTCGCTCATCGACCTACCATGCCACAAACCTCGAAGGCCCTTGCCGTGGCTGCGTTGTTGCCTGTCGCCCTTCATGTGCACGACTGGACCGTCGCGCGGCCGTGACATGGGCAAGCTGGCGCGGCCGCTGGCCTTTGCCACCCTGTTCGGCGCGGTCGTGCTCGGGCACGGTTGGCTGATGCATACACCACCCTGGTGGCGCGCGGCGCCGCCGGCGCGGCCGGCCGTCCTGACGGTGCGCCAGATCGCTCTGCCGCCGGTGCCGCTTGCCATCGCCCAACCGCTCCCGGTGGCCCCGCAACCCGCCGCCAAGGCGAAACCGGCTGCGCGCGCTGCCACCGCCAAGGCGCAGCCCGCCGCACCGGCGGCCGCAGCGCCAGCACCGGTGGAACAGATCCCCGCGCCGCCGCCGCGCTACGCCACCCGCCTCGCCGCGCCGATCGACTGGGCCTACCGCCTGCAACGCGGCGAGCAGCGGGGCAGCGCGACGCTGGCCTGGCAACCCGACTTCGACGCCGCGCGTTACGAGGCCCGGCTGGCCGGCGAGATCGACGGCCGCGGTGTCCTGCACTGGTCCAGCCACGGCGCGCTCGACGCGGCCGGCATCGCACCTGAACGTTTTGTGCTGCGTGAGGCGCGGCGCGGCGCGCAGGCGGCCAACTTCGAGCGCGCGTTGAAGCGCATCACCTATTCGGGGCCGCCGGTGGCGCATGCGCTGCCCGACGGCGCGCAGGATCGTCTGAGCTGGCTGATCCAGCTTGCGGCGGTGGTCGCGGCCGACCCGCAGCGTCATGGCGCGCCGGGTGCGGTGGTGGAACTGTTTGTCGCCGGCGCACGCGGCGACGCCGACCGCTGGCGTTTCGATGCCCAGGGCGTGCAGTCGGTGGAACTGGCCGACGGCGCCGCGATCCAAACCTGGGCCTATGAACGTGCACCGCTGCGCAACTACGATGTGCGCGTCGAAGTCTGGCTCGCGCCCATGCTGGGCTGGCTGCCGGTGCGCCTGCGCGTGTCGCCGACCGGTGCCGGCCGCCCGCTCGAACTGCTGCTCGCCGCCGCCCCCTGACGGCCCAGGGTCATCCGCGGCCTTGAAGTGCGCGTTGTAGACCTCAGCTAGCGTCTCAAGGAGAGCCCAGGCATGCAGATGCTCTACAACTCGGACAGTTTCGCGGTCGTGCAATTCGACGTGCCGGGCGCGCAGCTTGCGGGTGCGCTCGAAGGCCCGCAACGGGGCGGCTACGAGATCGTCGACAAGTTCGCACGCAAGGAGATCTTCATCGACGGCGTGATCGCGCAGAGTTTTCGCGCCGGCGTCGACGCGCTGATCGAAAGCGGCCCGAGCGAAGAAGAACTCGACGAGTACATCGCGCGCTACACCCAGCTCGCCACCCAGCCGGTCGTGTTGCACTGACCCGGCGCCCGGCAGGGCTTGCCCCGGCGCGGCGGCTGCGCCAAGATCAGTCGAAGCCTCCCGCTTCCTGATGAAAAGCCGTACCGATCACCGCCTGCTGCTGACACCCGGCCTGCGCGACGCGCCGGTGCTGGATCGCATGTGCTCGCAGTTCGTGCTCGCGTTGACGACCAAGCACGCGGCGCGGTTCAACCCGCGGCGCGATTCCAACGCGCTGCTCGCGCTCACCGGCCGCCACCTGGTGTGGCCGGCGTCGGTGCTGGCGCGCCTGCGCGCCTTCCTGGCGCGCCGTTGCAAGGGCAACGAGCAGTGGCGCGGCCACGAGGCGCTCACCGACGAGGCCTTTCTCGACCGCCACGGCCACTGGCGCGGGGCTTATGAAGAAGGCACGCTGTTCTTCTACATCGACGAATACGTCAAGGACGCGCCGAAGGATCTGCTGGCCGTGCTCGGCGCCACCGCCGACTGGCTGGAGAGCAGCCTGAAGAAGGAGAGCACGCTGGTCGAGAAGAACATCGACGCGCTCGCCGGCCTGCTGCAGCTGAATCCCGCCGAACGCGCGTTGCTGCTCTACGGCACGCTGGCACGCTATCAACGAGACCTGCGCGGCCTGCTGGTCGAGTTCAAGGTGTCGAGCGCGCAGGAGGCGTATGCCGCGATCGCCGCCGTGGCCGGCGTCGACGAGCAGGAGGTGGCCGAGGCGCTGCGTGCCGGCTCGCGGCTGGAACGGGTGGGCATGGTCGAGAACCTGATCTCGGAGCACAACATCACCGATCTCGCCGATCTGATGAAGGTCAGCGACCAGTTGCCGCCGGTGCTGATGCGCGAGTACCGCGGGCCGAACGACCTGATGGCGGTCTTCACCCGGCCGGCGACGAAGAGCGAACTCGCGATCGGCGACTTCGCCTTCGTCGGCGACGAGACGCAGGTGCTGATCACGCTGCTCGGCAATGCGGTGTCGCGCAAGGCGGCGGGGGTCAACGTGCTGCTCTTCGGCCCGCCGGGCACCGGCAAGACCGAACTCGCTAAGGTCGCGGCGCAGGCGGCCGGCCTGCAGCTCTACGAAGTGGAATACGCCGACCGCGACGGCAATTCCTTGAGCGGGCGCGACCGTTATCGCTCGCTGCAGATCAGCCTGGTGTTCCTGAAAGGCAGTGCCGATGTCGCGCTGTTGTTCGACGAGGTCGAGGATGTGTTCCCGCCGATCTCGACCGACACCGCGCAGTTGATGGCGCGGCTGGACACCGGCGATGCGCCGCTGTCGGGCAGCGTCTCGGGCAAGGCCTGGGTCAACCAGATCCTCGAAACGAACCCGGTGCCGGTGATCTGGGTCACGAACCGCATCGAGCAGATCGACCCCGCGTTCCGGCGCCGCTTCCAGTACCACCTGGAGCTGAAGTCGCCGCCGCCGGGCGCGCGCGAGGGGCTGGTGCAACGGGCGCTGCAAGGTGTGGACGTGAGTGCCGGCTTCGCTGCAAAGCTTGCGGAACGCAAGGGGCTGACGCCGGCCCAGATCCGCACCGCGGTGCGTTTTGCGGCTCTGGCCGCGCCGCCCACGCTGGCCGCGGGCGGCGTGGAAGCGCTCATCGAGCGCCAGCTCGTCGCCGCCGACAAGGCGCTCGGCCAGTCGCTGGGCAAACCCGCCCGGCCCGTCGTGACGCAGTACGACCTGAGCCTGCTCAACGTCGAGTGCCGCTACGAACTGCCGCGGATCGTCGAGGCGCTGCGCCGGCGCGGCCATGGCAACCTGTGCCTGTACGGGCCGCCGGGCACCGGCAAGACCGCGCTCGGCGAGCACATCGCACGCGAACTGCAAAGGCCGCTGCTGATCCGCCAGGCGAGCGACCTGGTGAGCAAGTTCGTCGGCGAGACCGAGCAGAACATGGCCAAGATGTTCGCCGAGGCCGAAGCCGAACAGGCCGTGCTGTTGCTCGACGAGGCCGACAGCTTCCTGCGCAGCCGGCGCTTGGCCGAGCGCAACTACGAGGTGAGCGAAGTCAACGAGATGCTGCAGGGCATGGAGCGGTTCGCGGGCCTGTTCATCTGCACCACGAACCTGTTCGACGAGCTCGACGAAGCGGCGCTGCGCCGCTTCACGTTCAAGATCCGCTTTCGCCCCCTCGACCCCCCGCAACGCGAACGCATGTTCGTTGCCGAAGCGCTGGCCGGCGACGTGACGCCGTTCACGCCCGAGCAGCGCGGTCGGCTGGCGGCGCTCGATTGCCTCACGCCGGGCGACTTCGCCGCGGTGTGCCGCCAGGCCGAGGTGCTCGGCGATACGCTCGACGCCGATGCCTTCCTGTCCCAGCTCGAAAGCGAGCATCGGGTGAAGCCCGGGGTGCGTGAGCGCCGCAGCATCGGCTTCACGGCCGCGCCAAGCGGTACTAGCTGACAGCTCGGGCGTGGCTCACTCGGCCGGCCCTTCAGTGCGGCGCCGATCGGCCGATAGCCCGCAGATGGAAGTCCCCACCCACGTCACCAGTCTGCCGTTGTGGATGCTGGTCGCCATCGGCACCGGCGCCGTCGCCTGCCTGGCCCTGGGTGCGGGTGCGAGTTGGCTGCTGCGGGGATGGCACCCCGGGCAGCCGGCCGCAGCGCTGGCGTTCGGCGGCCGCGGCGGAGCGCAGCGCGCGCCGGCGCCCGAAGCCGATACCTGCTTCGGCCTGGCGGTGCGCGAAGACTTCGAGGACTGCCTGGCGGAAACCGCCGCGCGCTGCGACCGCGATCAGCAACCGCTGTGCGTGCTGCTGCTCGACATCGACGACCTGTCGTCGCTCAACGACACCCATGGCCGCGACATCGGCGACGCGGCGATGCGCGTGATCGCCCAGCGCCTGCTGGCGCAGACGGCCGACAAGCGGGCGTTGACGCGATTCGGCGGCGACGAGTTCCTGCTCATTGTCGAGCGCGGGCCCGGCCCGGCGAGCGCGATCGCCGACGAGATGTTGCTGGCGCTGTCGCAGCCGATCGAGATCGACGGCCGCACCTTGCGGCTGACCGCGTCGATCGGCATCGCGTCCTACCCGCTGCACGGCGCCGCGCACCGCCTGCCGGTGTTGGCCAACACGGCGATGCGCGCGGTCAAGGAGATCGGCGGCAATGCCTGGGCGGCGTTCGACCCGCAGATGGCGATCGACCAGCGTGCCCGCGCTGCGCTGCTCGCCGACCTGCGCGTGGCCGTGCACGGCAAGCAGCTCGAGCTGTTCTACCAACCCAAGATCGACGCCGTGACGATGCAGATCACGGCCGCCGAGGCGCTGCTGCGCTGGCGCCACCCCAAGCTGGGCATCATCAGCCCGGCCGTCTTCATTCCGCTGGCCGAGCGGCACGGGCTGATCAGCGAACTCGGCAACTGGGTCATCGACGACGCTGCGCGTCAGGCCGGCAAGTGGCGCGAGAAGGGCCTGCGCATGCGCGTGGCGATCAACCTGTCGGCCTACCAGATGCGCCAGGACGACGTCGTGCCGCGCATCGTGCAAGCGCTCAAGCGCCACAAGCTGCACCCGGAGCGTTTCACGGTCGAGATCACCGAGTCGCTCGCGCTCGAAAACACCAAGGCGACGCAGAGCACCTTCGAGCGCCTGCGCAAGGCCGGGCTGCACGTGGCGATCGACGACTTCGGCGCCGGGCAGACCAGCCTGGCCTACCTGCGCCAGCTGCCGGCGTCGGAACTGAAGATGGACATGTCGCTGGTGCGCGACCTGGCCACCAGCGAGGACGCACGCGCCATCGCCCAGGCCGTGATCACGCTCGCGCACACGCTCAACCGCCGCGTCGTGGCCGAAGGCGTCGAGACGGTCGCCCAGCGCGACTGGCTGCTCGGTGCCGGCTGTGACGAGATGCAGGGCTACCTGTTCGCCAAGCCGATGACGTCGTCGGCACTCGGCCTGTGGGCGCTGGACGACGGCGCCGATCAACGCGCGACCTTCAGCGCCTCGATGTTCAAGGAAACGGCGCCGTTCATCCGTTGAGACGGCGGCCGCCGCGGCTGACTAAAGTACGCACCGCTTCTGCCGACATCCTCTGGCATGAGGGAGTGGCACCACCTGCTGACCACCGGGCACGCGGTCTGGACGCTGGTCGGCGCGGCGCTGGCGCTCCTGCTCGCGCTGCTCATCGGCCACCACCTTGATCGGCGCCGGCGCGCACGCGTCTCCCGGCAGTCGGCCACGCTCAAGGCCGCCAACCAGAACCTGCAGCGGCTGGCCTTCCGGGATGCGCTGACCGGGCTGCCGAACCGGCTGTGCTTCGAAGACCGGCTGGGCAAGGCCGTGGCACGCGCCGAGCGCGACGGCGTCGCGTTGTCGCTGCTGTTCATCGACCTCGACGGCTTCAAGCCGGTGAACGACGGCTGGGGCCATGCGCGCGGCGACCAGGTGTTGCGCGAAGTCGGCCGCCGCCTGGCGACGATGCTCGAAGACGGCGTCACCGCGGCCCGGGCCGGCGGCGACGAGTTCCTGCTGCTCGCCGAAGGCGGCGTCGACGTCGCGACCGCGCTCGCGCGACGCGTGCTGGCGCACCTGACGCAGCCGATCCGCGCCGGCGAGCAGGCGTTCAGCCTGTCGGGCTCGATCGGCATCGTGATCTTCCCGCAGCATGGCGGCCGCAGCCAGCTGCTGGCGCGAGCCGACGCGGCGATGTTCTCCGCCAAGCGCGCTGGCGGCGGCACCTTCGTGTTCTACGACCCGCAGATGGAGAACCAGACCCGCGAGGCCGGCGACCTGGTGGCCGACCTGCGCCATGCCATCGACACCGGTGGGCTGGAACTGCTGTACCAGCCCAAGATCAACGCCCAGTCGGGCGAAATCACCGCCGCCGAAGCGCTGCTGCGCTGGCACCACCCGCAGCGTGGGCTGGTCAGCCCGGTGGTGTTCGTGCCGATGGCCGAACGCAGCGGACTGATCGGCGCCCTCGGCGCCTGGGTCATCGAAACCGCCTGCCGCCAGGTTCACGCCTGGAGCGAACAGGGGCTGCGCATGCGACTGGCGATCAACATCTCCGCGCACCAGGTGCGCCAGGACGGGCTGGTCGAACTGGTGCAGAAGAACCTGAAGCGCTGGTCGGTGCACCCGTCGCAGCTGACGCTGGAGATCACCGAGTCGGTGGCGATGGAGGACACCCATGCCACGCAGGAGGTGTTCGCGCGCCTGGGCGCGGCCGGCATTCGCCTGTCGATCGACGATTTCGGCACCGGGTATTCGAGCCTGACCTATCTGCGCCGCCTGCCCGCCGATGAGCTGAAGATCGACCGCAGCTTCGTCGCCGACCTCGAGACCAGCGACGACGCGCGTGCGATCGTCGAGGCGGTGGTCGGGCTGGCGCATGCGCTCGGGCTGAAGGTCGTCGCCGAGGGGGTCGAAAACGCGCGCCAGCAGATGATGCTGGTCGAATGCGGCTGCGACGAACTGCAGGGGTTCCTGTTCGCCCGGCCGATGTCGGGTGATGCGCTGCTGCGTTGGGCGCGCCGGGGCAGTGGCGCAGAGAGCCAGCGCGAGTTCCGACGCTCGCTGTTCGAGCACAACCGACCACACGCCGGGCTGCATTAGGGCCTGCGCAGTGTGAACAGGCCCCAACCCGACAGTGCTACAGCTGCTCCCAGGGCAGCCCGTCGTGGCGCCAGCCGCTCACCCGGCCGCGCTGGAACTGCGCATCGAGTTCGCCCTCGAAGCCGTGCAGCACGTTGACCACGGTGCCGAAGCCGGCGGCCTCCAGCGCCTCACCGGCCTCTACCGTGCGTTTGCCCGAGCGGCAGATCAGCACCACCGGCCGGTCCACGCTGCCGGCCTCGCGCTTGACCTGTTCGACGAAGTGCTCGCGGCGCGGCGTCATCTCCGGGTATTCGTACCAGGGCACGTGCACGACCCCCGGCGGGTGGCCGACATACAGGTACTCGATCTCCATGCGCACATCGACGAACAAGGCCTGCGGGTGCGCTTGCAGATAAGCCCAGGTTTCCCGGGGAGTCAGATGTTTCATGTCGATGGAAGTGCTTCCTACAATGTTCGCATGAAGACGAGCTACACCCGAGCCGCCGCGCTGCCCGCGTTGCTGGCCGAGCGCATCGTGATCATCGACGGTGCGATGGGCACGATGATCCAGCGCTACCGCTTGAGCGAGGCCGACTACCGCGGCGAGCGATTCAAGGATCACCCGAAGGACCTGAAGGGCAACAACGAGCTGCTGCAGTTCACCCAGCCGCGGGTGCTGCGCGAAATCCACGACGCCTACCTGGCGGCGGGCGCCGACATCATCGAGACCAACACCTTCGGCGCGACTTCGATTGCGCAGGACGACTACGGCCTCGGGCATGTGGCGCGCGAGATGAACCTCGAGGCGGCACGCATCGCGCGCGCGGCGGCCGATGCGGCGTCCACGCCGGACAAGCCGCGTTTCGTCGCTGGAGCGCTCGGCCCGACGCCGCGCACCGCCAGCATCAGCCCGGACGTGAACGACCCGGCGGCGCGCAATGTCGGCTTCGACCAACTGCGTGCCGCCTACCACGAGCAGGCGAGCGGGCTGCTCGAAGGCGGCGCCGACCTCTTCCTGGTGGAAACGATCTTCGACACGCTGAACGCCAAGGCGGCCATCTTCGCCCTCGACGAGCTGATGGAAGAAACCGGCGAACGCCTGCCGGTGATCGTCTCCGGCACCGTCACCGACGCTTCCGGACGCATCCTGTCCGGCCAGACGGTGGGGGCGTTCTGGCATTCGGTGCGCCACGCGCGACCGCTCGCGGTGGGGCTGAACTGCGCGCTCGGTGCGGCGCTGATGCGGCCCTATATCGAGGAGCTGGCGAAGGTGGCCGCCGACACCTGGATCAGTTGTTATCCGAACGCCGGCCTGCCGAACCCGATGAGCGAGACCGGCTTCGACGAGACGCCCGAGGTCACTGCCGCGCTGATGGAAGACTTCGCGAAGAGCGGCTTCCTCAACATCGCCGGCGGCTGCTGCGGCACGACGCCGGAACACATCGAAGCCATCGCGCAGCGAGTTTCAGCCTACCGGCCGCGCTCCCGACACGACCCGCTGTTCAGGGGCCTGCGCGAAGCGGCCTAGCCCGGCGCGGGCTCGATGCGCACGCTGACCCCACCCCGCTCGGTGGCGACCGGCTCGCTGAAGCGCCGCGGCGACACGCCTTTGCCTGCCAGGTAGGCCCTCACTGCGCTGGCGCGGCGCAGCGCAAGGGCGGGCGTGCCACGCGCGTCGGCCGGCGCGGCGACGTGCAGCCGGGTGCCGATCTGCCGCGTGGCGCTCTGCGCCAGGTAGTCGAGCACCTTGGCCAGCGGGGGTTTGACATTCGCGCGGCCGGCGTCGAACGCAAAGTCGAGTGGCACCTCGACGCCGAGCTGGCCGTCGCGTTGCAGCGTGATCGCAACCGGCGTGCCGGCGAAGAGCTGCGTCAGCCAGCGGTGCTCGGCGGCCAGCGCCGCGTCGGCGGGCCGCGTACCGCCGGTCAGCGGGCCCGGCGCGGGCGGGGCCACCGAGGCGCAAGCCACCACGCTGAGCGCGACGGCGGCCAGCAGGCAGCGGATCAGAACAGTTGGGAACATGGGCTTCAGGGCGCGGGCAGCGTGAGATGCAAGGCCACCGCGGTGCCGCGTGACGGGGGCGCGTCGTTGATACGTTGCGGGCCGATGCCACGCGCCACCAGGTGCTGGCGCAGGCTGGTGGCGCGGTCGAGCGCCAGGCGCTGCGGGCCCGCGGCGTCCGCATCGGCGGGGGCTTCGATCAGCAGCCGGCCGTCGACACGGCGTGCGCTGGTGGCGACCCGATCGAGCACCGCGGCCAGCGCGGGTTTGATCAGCGCCGAGCCGGCGTCGAAGCTGAATTCGAGCGGCACCTCGATGCGCAGGCTGCCGTCGCCCTGCATCGCGATCACCACCGGCGTGCCGACGAACCACTGCGTGAGCCAGCGCTCTTCGGCCAGCAGCGGCGGCTCGACCGGCGGTGTGGGCGCCTGCGACGGCAGCGCGGGCACCGGCATCGGCACCGCCTGCGGCAGCGGCTGCACGACGGGTGGGGCCGGGGCCGGCACCGTTTCGGCCGGCAGCGGCACGGCGGCGGGCAAGGGCGGCAGCGGCGCGACGCGGCGCGGCTCCTTCAGCGAGACCGGCGTTTCGCAGGCGGCGAGCAAGACGGCGGCGCCCAGCCAAGCCAGGCGGGGCAGGTCGCGGATCGACGGCACTTGAACCTCGTTCGTCATCAGTCGGCGAGGGGCCGATTGTGCCCACCTAGAATCCGGCCCCTGCCATGCCTGACGATTTTTCCCCTCCATTCGAGCTGTCGCCGATGCGCTTGGCGGGCCTCGAGCCCGTGACGCTCGCCGCCGGCCACCTGTTCGTCAACATCGGCGAGCGCACCAACGTCACCGGCTCGAAAGCCTTTGCCCAGTTGATCCTGGCCGGCGAGTTCGAAGCGGCGCTCGCGGTCGCGCGCCAGCAGGTCGAAAACGGCGCTCAGGTGATCGACGTCAACATGGACGAGGCGATGCTCGACTCCCAGGCAGCGATGGTGCGTTTTCTGCACCTCGTCGCCAGCGAGCCCGAGATCGCGCGCGTGCCGGTGATGATCGACTCGTCGAAGTGGGCCGTCATCGAGGCGGGGCTGAAGTGCCTGCAGGGCAAGGGCATCGTCAACTCGATTTCGTTGAAGGAAGGCGAGGCCGAGTTCAAGCGCCAGGCCACGCTGGTGCGCCGCTACGGCGCCGCGGCGGTGGTGATGGCCTTCGACGAGCAGGGCCAGGCCGACAGTTTCGAACGCAAGACGCAGATCTGCGAGCGTGCCTACCGCATCCTGGTGCACGAGGTCGGCTTCCCGGCCGAGGACATCATCTTCGACCCCAACATCTTCGCCATCGCCACCGGCATCGAGGAACACGACAACTACGCCGTCGATTTCATCGAGGCCACACGCTGGATCAAGGCGAATCTGCCGGGCGCGAAGGTCTCGGGCGGGGTGTCCAACGTGTCTTTCAGCTTCCGCGGCAACGACCCGGTGCGCGAAGCGATCCACACCGTGTTCCTCTACCACGCCATCCGCGCCGGCATGGACATGGGCATCGTCAACGCCGGCATGGTCGGCGTCTTCGACGAACTCGATGCCGAGTTGCGCGAGCGCGTCGAGGACGTGGTGCTGAACCGCAGGAAGGACGCCGGCGAGCGCCTGATCGAGATTGCCGACCGTGCCAAGAGCGCCGGCAAGGACGACTCGACGCGCCTGGCCTGGCGCGCCGGCGGCGTCGACGAACGCCTGTCACACGCGCTGGTGCATGGCATCACCGACTTCATCGTCGAGGACACCGAAGAATCCTGGCAGGCGATCAAGGCGACGGGCGGCCGCCCGCTGCATGTCATCGAAGGCCCGCTGATGGCCGGCATGAACATCGTCGGCGACCTCTTCGGCCAGGGCAAGATGTTCCTGCCGCAGGTGGTGAAGAGCGCGCGGGTCATGAAGCAGGCGGTGGCGCATCTGCTGCCTTACATCGAGGAAGAGAAGAAGCTGTTGGTGGCCGGCGGCGGCGAGGCCAAGGCGAAGGGCAAGATCGTCATCGCTACCGTCAAGGGTGACGTGCACGACATCGGCAAGAACATCGTCACCGTCGTGCTCCAGTGCAACAACTTCGAGGTCGTCAACATGGGGGTCATGGTCCCGTGCCAGGACATCCTCGCCAAGGCCAAGGTCGAGGGCGCGGACCTGATCGGCCTGTCCGGCCTCATCACGCCCAGCCTGGAAGAGATGCAGCATGTCGCCGCCGAGATGCAGCGCGACGACTTCTTCCGCGTCAAGAAGATACCGCTCCTGATCGGCGGCGCGACGACGAGCCGCGTGCACACCGCGGTAAAGATCGCGCCGCATTACGAGGGGCCGGTGGTGTATGTGCCGGACGCGTCGCGTTCGGTCGGCGTCTGCTCGGACCTGCTCAGCGACGAGCGCGCCGCGAAGTTCGTCGCTGACCTGCGCGCCGACTACCAGCGTGTGCGCGAGCAGCATGCCGCCAAGAAGGCGACGCCGCTGGTCACGCTGGCCGCCGCGCGTGCCAACAAGACGCCGATCGACTGGGCCGCGTACACGCCGACGAAGCCCAAGTTCATCGGCCGGCGGGTGCTGCGCAATGTCGATCTGTCGGAACTCGTGCCCTGCATCGACTGGACGCCGTTTTTCCAGACCTGGCAGTTGGCGGGGCGCTTCCCGGACATCCTGCGCGACGAGGTCGTCGGCCACGAAGCGACGCGGGTCTTCAGCGACGCCAAGCGCATGTTGCAGCGGCTGGTCGAAGGGCGCTGGCTGCAGGCGCACGGCGTGTTCGGCCTGTATCCCGCGAACGTGCTGCACGACGACGACATCGTGTTCCACGCCGACGAGTCACGCGCCGCGCCGTTGATGGTCTGGCACGGCCTGCGGCTGCAAAGCGAAAGGCCGGTGGTGGATGGTGTCAAGCGCCCGAACCGCTGCTTGGCCGATTTCGTGAGCCCGCTCGGCAACGACTACGCGGGCCTGTTCGCGGTCAGCATCCAGGGTGTGGAGAAGAAGGAAGCGACGTTCTTCGGCGATCACGACGACTACTCGGCGATCATGCTGAAAGCGCTCGCCGACCGTCTGGCCGAGGCCTTTGCCGAGCGCCTGCACCAGCGTGTGCGCACCGAGTTCTGGGCGTATGCCGCCGACGAGTCGCTGGCCAACGACGAACTGATCGCCGAGAAGTACGCCGGCATCCGCCCCGCGCCGGGTTACCCGGCCTGCCCGGACCATCGCCCCAAGCGTGATCTGTTCCGCGTGCTCGACGCGGCCGAGGTCGGCATGGGCCTGACCGACAGCCTGGCGATGTTGCCGGCCTCCAGCGTCTCGGGCTTCTACCTCGCGCACCCGCAGGCGGTGTACTTCAACGTCGGGCGCATCGGCGACGACCAGCTCGCCGACTGGGCGCGGCGCAACGCGCTCGATCCAAGCGACGCCGAACGTGCGCTCGCGCCGCTGCGCGGCTGACTGAAGCGCAGACAACGTTCGTGCAGCCGGCGTAAGCTGGCGCGATCACCACCAATTAGCAGGCTGTTGAATTTCGCGTGATCGAGCTGACGGATGTATTCGATGCGAGCTGATCCTGGCGAGTCTGGTTGCGCGGTCTCAGCTTGGGTGGCTTTCGCGAGCACCGCGCGATCACTTGCGCC
>Ga0307505_10000350_pt1 | contig 52833 bp, 52 predicted proteins | sample 23_S_MG_FD_202183 | JGI IMG/M metagenome (GOLD analysis project Ga0307505, IMG submission 202183) | Soil microbial communities from Populus trichocarpa stands in riparian zone in the Pacific Northwest, United States - 23_S | ecosystem: Environmental > Terrestrial > Soil > Riparian zone > Trees...
AACATGCTACGTTTCGCCATGACCTGCCTCCGTTGTATGTGGCGCTGCGCGTCACCCTCATCGGTGTCGCGTAATCCACGACTTACTACGTGAGGCAGGTCTCTGCTCAGATAGCCATACTGTCTAGCCAGTCCAACCTTCGTCGCTCTTCATGGAGACATATCGCGCCCTGCGGGTGCTTCGCGCCGACCGCGGCGGCAGTTCGTGGCCGGTGTTGATCGATACGGACGCAGGTGTCTTCCACACCAAGCTGCGTGGTGCCGCTCAAGCACCGGCGAGTCTCGTGGCCGAGATCATCGTGGGGGCACTAGCCGACGTGTTGGGGTTGAGCGTGCCCGCTCGCGTGCTCATTGACATTCCGCCGGACGTCCCGGTGGACGATCCACACCAGGAGCTGGGGGACCTGCTTCGCCGGAGCGTCGGTCGGAACCTGGGGTTCCAGTACCTGCCGGACGTGCGAAGCTTCCACCCGATCGATGCTCCGCATGTCGATCGGGAGCTGGCGTCGAAGATCGTGTGGCTCGACGGCCTGGTGCAGAACCCGGACCGCACCGTGAAGAACCCGAATCTGTTGTGGTCGCACGGAGAGTTGTGGCTGATCGACCACGGAGCCAGTCTCGGATTCCAGCATGACTGGCCGCGCGTGACCGAGCAGTCCCCGCGATCAAATGGATGGCAGCTTGGCGGCCACGTCTTGCGGTCCCGCGCCACCGAACTCCAGGTGGTGGACGTGGCACTGGCCTCACGACTGCATCGCGGTGCGCTGGAATCAGCGTTAGACGCCGTCCCGGATGATTTCTTGTCTGAAGACGGCCGGGAGCCGACGCAGCGCCGTCGTGCGGCCTTTGTGGCGTTCCTCTGGAAACGACTTCAAGGCCCTCGCCCATTCATGCCGGCCACCGGGCAGGCAACTGGCTGACATTCGCTTGCGGCCGGCGGCGCCAAGTGCCATCGTGAAGCACTGGGACCTGTGCCTGCTACCGTTTACATACACAAAGGAACATTTTGCCCATCACCGCCCTCAGCAGTTTTACCGATGGCCTCGACCCGAGCCGGAGAAGCCGTGAGCATTTCATCACCAACATCGACTTGGAAGACGACCGCCGCTGGGTCCCGGTCTCGATGCGCGTGAGCTGGACCTGCTAGTTCGCTAGCTAGACCGCCGGTGATGAAGAGACACCCACCACGGGCTCTCCTGATCGTCATCGACGCTCAGAAGGCCTTCGCGCATCCAAAGGGGTCCCTTGCGCGTGCGTATGGCTATGACGAGATCCGGCCAGGCGTCGAGGCCCTCGCCGGACTTCACGGCGTCCTCGCCGCGTGTCCATCGAGCCTCGATGCCGTGTTTGTGAGGTCGGAGTACAGCCCAGGCCAATTCACCGGCGGACGCCTGGACCATCCCTTGGCAAACCTGTGTGTGCCGACATCCAACATCGACTGCGAGTGGGCCGACGGTCTCGACGTCGCGCGTGCCGGTTGGGTGCTGACCAAGCGGCAGGCTGATGCGATGGAGTGTCCGGAGTACCGAGACCTCGTCGAGCGCTCCGTCGCCCTGGGCGTCGTCACTGTGTACCTTGCCGGATTCCAGCTGACGACGTGCGTCAAGGCGACGGCCATATCCACGGCCGCGACGTATCGGTCACAAGGCGTTCGAGTGGCGGTCTTGAAGTGGCTGACCGGGGCACGGGCGAGCAGCTACCGGCCTGGTCATGAGCCGCAGTCCCGCGTCGAACGGGTGTGCAGCGAACTGAGCGCCTCCGGCGTCGACGTGCTTCGACAGCCCTTCAATTTCACCGAGTGTGCGGGCTAACTGGGCTGCACCTGACGGCGGCCGCGCGAGCAGCCAGCTTGAATCCCGTCTCGGCGCCAGTCGATGGGGCCACCGATGATGAGGTAATCCGGGAATCCCGTCGAACGGAATTCCCGGATGCGCGTGTGTCTGCGTGTGTCTAGTTGGTGCCGGCGGCCCGCATGACGTCCGCCTTGGTCATCGGCGCGTCCGGGTTCGGCGCGTGCACCGGCACCCAAGTAACGTAGTCCAGGTTCAAGCGGGTGAACACGGCCGCCGCCGACTTGACGACGCCGACCTGGGCCGGGTTGGGGTTGTTGGCCGTCACGTCGCCAGTGTGGATGATCTTCTCGGCCGGCAGGAACACCGCGAGCATGCCGTCAGTGTGCTCATTCGGAATGTGAATGAGCTCGACGACGCGCCCGTTGGTGCCTCGACGAGTGTCGCGATCACCGACGGGCGTGACGACGTCGGCGCGGCGGTTGGCGACCTTCGACAGGCTGTCACCCGTGAGCGTGCGCGGGCCTGACAGGAAGCGCTCGAGCGCCGGTTCGGTGTTGCGGTGCGCCAGGATGGTCGCGCCCTCCGCGACCGCCGCGGCCAGACCGCTGGCGTGGTCGAAGTGACCGTGCGAGGTCGTGACGAAGCGGATCGGCTTGCCCGGAATCGCCGCCTTGGCCGCCGCCATCGTCTGCTGTCCGCGCAAATCACTCTGGCCGCTTTCGGCGACGAGGATGTGGTCGCCCATGTCGATGGCGAGCGAGGTATAGCCGCCGCCGATCTTGAAGACGCCTGGCGCGAGCATCTCGGCCACGGGCGCAGGGGGAGGTCCACCCGCACGGCCGCCGCCCGGTGCACCACCGGGACCGCCGCCACGCGCGGGAGCAGGCGGGGCCGTCAGCAGTTCCGTGAGGTTCGTCGGGTTCGGCGTGCCGGCGGAGATCGTCGCCTCGAAGGAGGTCAGCCCCGCCTGCTTCATGACGATCGTGCCCGGCACCTGAACGCCACCGCGGGCCTGGTAGTTGGAGTATTCGAACTCGGTGAGCAGATCGCCGACGACCGCGTTCTCAACACGCGTCTCGACCTTGGTCACACGGTTCTGGTTGTCGATGTAACCGGTCACCGTGTAGGGAAGGCCTGACGGCGACATGAAGCCGGCCGGCGAGAACGACACCACCTGCTGCCCCCCCTGCGCGCGGACAGTGGCGTTGCTGGCGGCGGCCGCGGCCTTGAGGAAGCCCCACGGCGTGGTCAGGATGTTGAGGGCCTGGCCGAAGTTGCCGGTGGCCTGCTGGCCGCTGATGTTCTGCTGGAACTGGCCGGGCATCGGGGCGGGGATGTCGGCGGTCGGCGCCGGCTGTGTCGCACCAAACGCGCGGGAAACCAGATCCGTCGGCTGAGCTGCCGCCCCGAAATTGATCGTTCGGGTGTACTGCGGGATTCGGGTGTTGTTGACCGTGCCGAGCGGATCGCCGAGCGCCTTGCTCTGGCCAAAGGCGCCGTTCCGGGCGCTTCCCGAGTAGGTGATCGCGGTGAGCGTGTCCGCGCCCATCGCCTTCGATGCCGCGGCAACCACCGCGCTTGCGTTCTGCGCGACGGCGCCAGTCGCAATGAAGGTGACCAGGACGGCGGCACCAGTGAGCGTTCTGAGCAGCATACGTGCCTCCAGCGTGCGTTTCCGTTTGTTAAGAAGAAGGAAGATAGTGAAGCGCACAAAGGCATACATGCGCGCAGCCCTTTTCGTTTACCTCCCAGCCTGGATTCGTCGGGTTTGTTGCGCCGGCGAGCCTCGAATGAAGGCTCAGCGCCGCACAGCGCTCGAGTTGACCGCGGTCCGGTCGCGTCCCATCCCCACCCCAACGTGCTGGGAAACGCACGTCGGGGGCCCCGGGGTTCGGCGACGCGGCAAATCGAGCAGGCAGCCCGGCCTTGCCTGACCCAACGTCCACGATGAGGCGTACCAGCAGGTAGAGCCGCGACTCCACGTACCGCAGGTCGATGTACTCCCGCTCGTCGGAGTGGGCGCCGTAGCCGATCGGGCCAAAGCCCTCGATGACGGCCGCCTGCGCTCGATCGTCAGGCTGACCTGCGTGTCGGGGATCAGCTTGCGACCACGCACAGTGAGAGACGACAGTTGCCAGTGTTCGCGCTTGAATGAGGCGTGATGGTTCGCTGGGCCCGGGACCACGTCCGACCGCCTGTCCAGAATTGGCGGCGGACCTCAGCCAGGCTCTGCGCTGCGCGACCGTGCAAACGGGGGTCGGCTCCCTGACGCTCCGCGGCATGCCGTTCAATCAGGTCACGCCGTTCCTGTCGCCCGCTGTAAACCGCGTCGTCGTGGATCGCACCGGGCTCGATGGCCGGTACGACATCGAACTGAAGTGGGCGCCCGAACAACCGAAGCGAGGCCCCGGCGGCGGTCAGCCGCCAGCTGGCGATCCGAACGCGCTCTCCATTTTCACGGCCTTGCAGGAGCAGCTTGGTCTGACGCTCAATCGACCAGGGACACGGTTGAGGTCCTGGTCATCGACACGGTCGAACACCCGACGCCGAACTACACGGACACCTCGGTCATCGGCGGCTGCGAAGACGACGAGTTTCGAGTTCCCTCGCGCCGCCTCTTGGAGGCGTTCGTCCGTGGTGACTTGCGTCTCGTGCTCTCTGAACTGACGCTCCGAGAACTTGAGACGGCGCCGGCCGCGGTCCGCGAGGTGCTCAATGCGGTCCCGGACGGTCACGTCGAGCTGTTGCGCCTGACGGCACCAGCAGCGGAACTCGCCCAGCGCTACTTGGCAGAGCGAGTGCTGGGGCCCGGGATGCTGGCGGACGCCGAGCACATTGCGATGGCGTCCGTCGCACGAGTCGATGTGTTGGTGAGCTGGAACTTCCGGCACATCGTCAACCTGCAGCGGATTCACGGGTACCATGACGTGAACCGCCGTATGGGGTATCCGGCCGTCGAAATCCGTTCGCCTCGGGAGGTTCTCGGCGATGAGTAATTCAACGACGAAAGTATTCGATGCGGTGAAGATGATGCGCGATGCCCGGAATGTGATCAGCGCCAGGATTGCCGCGATGTCAGTTCACGAGCAGAACGAGTGGCTTCGAGCAAATCCACCGACCGATCCCACGCTGCTCCGATTGTTCAGACTCGCTGCCCAACAAGCCGCGGCACCCGACGAGCCGCACCGGTGAGCGCGTTGCACTCGCGGGTGCTGTCATGTGCGGCTCGCGGGCAAGCGCCGTACTGTCTGGCCAGCCTGACCGGATCACCAGTAGACCATGATGAACCGATCGAAGTTGATGGCCGCAGGCCTCGAGAAGTCGTGGAATACACTCATCGGTCAACTTCGGCGTGACCATCTTCGAGTCGCACAGTTGTTGAGTCGACTTGGGACGACGATGACGGACTCATTCGGCAAGGCCCGCCGGGCTCGCCTCAGTCGGCGCTTGAGTTGACCATGGTCCGGTCGCCGACCTGTGAGGCGACGCGAGAGCAAATCGCAAATCGAGCGAGGCAACCTTGCCGCCCGGCGATGCCCTCCCAACTAGCTGGGAAGTCAAGCGTAGGACCGTTTCCACCGGGCTGCCTGCTCGATTTGCCGCGGCGCCGAACCCCGAGGCCCCCGACGTGCGTTTCCCGGCACGTTGGGGTGGGGATGGGAGGCGACCGGACCACGGTCAACTCGAGCGCTGCGCGGCGAATGTGGTCTCTAGTTCGGCGGCGCCTTGTAGGCGACCTTCCCGCCGATGATCGTGTAGGCCACGCGCGCCTGCGCGATCTCGTCCTCCGGCACCTCGGTGATGTCCTTCGTCAGCACCGTGACGTCGGCCAGCTTGCCGATCGACAACGTGCCCTTGATGTCGTCCTCGAAGGCGGCAAACGCGTTCTGAACGGTGTACGACCGAAGGGCCTCCAGCCGGCTCATGCGCTGGTCCCCATAGAACACGCGCCCGTCGGCAGACCTTCTCGTCACGGCGGCGTAGTAGTTCAGCACCGGGTCGACGTTCTCGACCGGGGCGTCGGTCCCGTTGCTCACAGTCGCCCCGGAGCCCATGAGCTTCTGCCAGACGTACGCCCCTGCCGCGGCACGTGTGTCGCCAAGGCGAGCCGGCACGAACGGGGCGTCGGACGTCGCATGCAGCGCCTGCATCGACGCAATAACGCCGAGCTGGCCGAATCGTGGGATGTCAGCGGCGGCCAGGTGCTGCGCGTGCTCGATCCGCCACCGTAACGGCCGACCGTCCTTCCCGTTCCGTCTGAAGACGTCCTCGTAGATGTCCAGCGCCTCGCGATTGGCGCGATCCCCTATGGCGTGGGTGGCCAACTGGAACGCGTGGTCGATCGCGATCTGCGCCGTCTCCTTGACCGAAGGAACCGAGGTCGTGTTCAGCCCGACGCTGTCCGGCTTGTCGGCGTACGGCTCCAGCAGCCATGCGCCGCGCGAGCCGAGCGCGCCGTCTATCTGCAGCTTGATCGCCCGAACGGTCAGCCGATTGTCACCGTAACCCACCACCCTGACCCGGTCCAATCCGGCGGCCAGCACGGCGTTGGGCTCCCGCACCATGACCCACAGGCGGACGCGCAGTCCCCCGGCGTCGATCATCCGCTTCATCCGTTCGACCGTCTCGAAGGAGGACCCCGCGTCTTGAAAGGTCGTGATGCCTTTCGACAGGACCTCCTGGTCCGCAAGCTCCAACACGCGCCGTGCTCGGGTCTCCGCCTCTTCGGCGGTGGGCGGTGGCTCGCCGGCGCCCCGGAGCACCAGACGCGCTGCGGTCTCGCGGAGGAGTCCCGTCGGGGCGCCTCCTGGGTCCTTCACGATCTCCCCGCCGCTCGGATTCGGCGTCGCGCGGGTGATGTCCGACAGCGCCAGCGCCTTTGCATTGACGAACGTCGCATGGCCGCTGGCGTGGGTCAGCATCACGGGGTTGTTCGGCGACACCGCATCAAGGGACAGGTGCGTCGGAAAACCCTCGACGTGCGGCTGCGGCCGAGCGCTCCACCGTTCCTGATGCCATCCCCGGCCCGCAATCCACTGCCCGGGCCTCGCTGTCTCGACAGCCCGAGCGACGGCGCGAAGGATCTGATCCCAACTCGTCGTGTCCTTGAGATCCAGGTCGATCCTGTTTTCGCCGATCCCCGCAAAGTGCCCATGTCCCTCGATGAAACCCGGCATGGCGAACAGGCCGGCCATCTCGATGACCTGCGTCGATGGTCCGATGAACGTGGCGACGTCGGCGTCCGATCCCACGGCGACGATTCTGCCGGCGCGGGCCGCCAGGGCCTGAGCCCTGGGCACCCGGTCGTCGAGAGTGAGGACGCGGCCGCCGCGAAGAACCAGATCGGCCGGCGACGCCGGCTGCTTGCCTGCAGTCGACCGACAGGCACCGACCACGCCGGCCAGGAGTACGGCGGCCAGGCGGATACCGATGCGCCCAGAACAGGCCGGGCTACTCATGCCCGGGACGCGAATCCGGCGTGTACTCCCCCACGCGGACATACTGCTTCGCCGTCCAACTCACGATTCGATTGTCCGGCACGCCGGCGGCTCGCAGGTGTTCGCGATCCTCCTCGGACTGAACGGCCCGGAACGTCACATAGTACCAACCGGGCGACGACACTTTGACCAGGAACGGAACCTCGTCGCTTTGGCCCGGTCGAACGATTGTGGTCTTCGCGAACTGGTTCGGGTCCACGGCCATCCGGACGTGCTCTCGACGTTCCTCGCGAAACACCAGGACGCCGTCGGCGAAGTCGACCGCGAACACGCCAAGGGGCGGGGTGCCCTCGTACGCGAGCCGGGCCACCTTCGTCCCGTTGTTCTTGACCGTCACGGTGGCCGACACGAAGAACTGACCGTCCGCGCGGCCCGTCTGTTTGGCTCGCAGTGCCAGATCGACGATAGGCTGGCGCTCTGCCAAGTCGAGGAGCCCGCGCTCGAGCGTGAGCTTCGCCTGCTCGACCTCACGCAGCGAGAAGAAACGAACAATCGCCCAGGCCGCCCCCGCGAGAACCGCGAGCCCGGTCGCAAAGCCCTGGAACGCCGCTCCCAGCAGGGCCCACTGCTCAAGCGATTCAGGCCACATGCTTCGGCTCCGTCAGTTCAGCGGCGCTTTACCTGACCCCACGTCCACGATGAGGCGTGCCAGCAGATAGAGCCGTGGCTCGACGGACCGCAGGTCGATGTACTCCCGCTCGTCGGAGTGGGCGCCGTACCCGATCGGGCCGAAGCCCTCGATGACGGCGGCCTTCGTCTTGAGCGACGCAAAGGCCGCGTCCGTGCCCCCACCACCCGACACCTCAGTGACGCCCAGCCTGCGGCCTGTCACGCCGTAGATCGAGGCGGCATAGGCGCCCAGCACGCGGGACGCCGCGGTGGGCTCGAGCGGCGGCCGCCGGCGCTCGACCGTCAGGCTGACCTGCGTGTCCGGAATCAGCTTGCGCGCGATGCGCTCGCGCAGCTTGGCCTCCAGGCTGTCCCAGTCGCGCACCCGGGTCACGCGGGCGTCGCCGGTCGCCGACGCTGCCGCGGGAATGATGTTGCGCGTGCCGCCGGCGTTGGCGATGGTCCAGTTGAGGGACAGCCCGATGGACGGATCGGACAGGTCGCGTGTCTGCAGGATCTGGTGCGCCAACTCATAGAGCGCGTTCCGACCGTCCTGTGGCGCGGCACCCGCGTGAGACGCGCGGCCCGTCACCCGAAGCAGCGCCGCGCCGTTCCCTGACGTGGTCAGCTCGACGCTGTCGTCGCTGCCGCCGCCTTCGCAGGAGAACACGGCGTCGTGCTCGCCGCCAAGCCGCGTGATGAGGTTGCGTGAACCGGGCGAGCTGATCTCCTCGTCGCCGTTGATGAGGACGGTGAGGATGCTGTAGTCCTTGCGACCCAGCGCCTGAAGCACGGCGACGGCATGGAGGGCCAGCGCCACACCGCTCTTGTCGTCCGCGATGCCCAGGCCGAACGCGTGGTCGCCCTCGACGCGAAACGGCTGCTTGGCCGCCATGCCACGCTGATACACCGTGTCCATGTGGGCCAACAGCATGACGCGCCTGGTGCCGGTGCCGCGAAACGTGGCCACGACCGACTTGCCGATCTGGGCCGGCGTGTCTTCCATGCGGTACACGTCGGGACCCGCGGCCACCAGCTCCACCCGGCCGCCAAGCGCCTGGAGTTTGCCGGCGAGGAGGGCGGCGATGCGGTCCAGCCCCTCGAGATCGCGGCTCCCTGATTCGATGGCTACCAGCTCGCGCAGCGTCTCCAGGTACGCCGCGCGCTCCTGGCGCACCCGCGCCAGCAGCCCGTCCTGAGCCTGGGCGCCGAGCGGCTGCGGCGGCGCTGTGGCGACCACGGCCGCAAGCACAGCGCATCCGACGAGAGACCGATGAATGAATGTCACGCGTTCTGCCCCCTCATTGGACCTTCCGGTTCGGGTCGTACGTCGGCTTGACCGTGCCCTTCTCCGTGGCCACGGCCATCAGCGTCGGGTAGAACTGGACGAACGTGTTCTCCACGGCCGTGTGCTGGTTGTGGCACGTGTAGCAGGTCGCCGACGGCGGCTGCGGCGCCGCGCTCTCCGCGGCCTTCGGCGGCGCCCCGAACTCGAAGTACTTCCATCCGCCCGTGTCGGCGAACCGCTGGCTGTCCTTCACCGCCGACTCGAGCGCCACGACCTCGGTCTGGGTGTAGCCGCTGTTGTTGATCGATTGGCTGGCCACGGACCGGCGAAGCTCCAGGATGAACATCGTTCCGTCGGGCCACCGGCCGGTGCTCATGAACGCCCGATAGGACTGCGGGTTCACGAACACGTTGTCGAAGAGTGGCGGCCGTCCCGCCGCCGGCTGCGCCGGTCCGTAGGTCATCCCCAGCCCGCTCGTCAGGAACATCCACTCCCGGTAGTTGACCGGCCGCACCGCCTGCCCAGACGCCGTGTAGGACACACCGTCGGTCACGCGCGGCGCGGGCCCGGTCGGCCCGTTGCCCTGCCCCAGCACGACTCCCCCGGACATCAGTGCCGCAAGGCACAGACTCAGCGCTCCTGAGCGACTCATATACATCTCCTTGGACCGCAATCATATAATCAAGGCTGATGCGCGTTGCGATCGATGCCCGCAAGATCCACGACTTCGGCATCGGCACTTACATTCGCAACCTCCTCAAGCAGCTGGCACGCATCGACCCCGACACCGAGTACGTCCTGCTGTGCTCGGAGGCCGACATGGGCGTGGTCTCGACGCTCGGGCCCAACTTCCGGTCGGTCCTCGAACGCTCCCCCAACTACTCGATCCGGGAGCAGTGGCACGTGCCCTGGGCCCTGCGGCGCGAGCACCCGGACGTCTACCACGCGCCGCACTACGTGTTGCCGCTCGCGGTCACGAGCCCGTCGGTCGTCACGATCCACGACTGCATCCACCTGATGTTCCCGCAGTACCTGCCGAACCGCGGGGCCTACCTGTATGCGCGCTCGATGATGTGGGCCGCGGCCCGGCGCGCCGATGCGATCCTGACGGTCTCGGAAGCCTCGAAGCGCGACATCCTGCGCTTCTTCGACGTCCAGCCCGAGAAGGTGGTCGTCGTCCACAACGCCATCGACGAACGGTTCTGGATCCCGCCGGCGGAAGACGACGTGGCGCGCGTGCGCGAGCGGTACCAGTTGGAACACGGCTTCGTGCTGTACGCGGGCAACATCAAGCCCCACAAGAACCTCGAACGCGTGATCGACGCCTTCCACGAGATTCGCCGCGGCGAGTTCGAGGAGCTGAAGCTCATCATCATCGGCGACGAGATCTCCAAGCTGCCCGCGCTGCGCAGGGCCGTTCATCGGCATCACCTGCACAAGCACGTCCGGTTCCTCGGCTATGTGTCCGACGAGACGCTGGCGATCCTGTATCGCCTGGCGGCGGTGTTCGTCTTTCCGTCGCTCTACGAAGGGTTCGGCCTGCCGCCTCTCGAAGCCATGGCCAGCGGCACGCCCGTCGTGACGTCGAACGTGTCGTCGCTTCCCGAGGTCACGGGCGACGCCGCGGTGCTGGTCGACCCTCACGACACGTCGTCGATCGTGGAGGGCCTGCGCTCCGTGCTGTCGGACCGGACGCTGGCCGATGCGCTGCGGCGCAAGGGACCCGTCCGCGCGCGCGAGTTCTCGTGGGAGCGATCGGTGGCCAAGACGCGAGAGCTGTACCAGCGCGTGGCGACGAGATCGGCCGCCCCGTGAAGGTGGCGCTGGTTCACGACTGGCTGACGGGCATGCGCGGGGGCGAGAAGGTCCTCGAAGCGCTGTGCCTCCTCTTCCCGCAGGGCGACATCTTCACGCTCATCCACACCCGCGGGTCGGTTTCGCCCACCATCGAGTCGCGCCGCATCACGACATCCTTCGTGCAGCACCTCCCCAGGGCCGCCACGCGCTATCGCCAGTACCTCCCGCTCTTCCCGACCGCCATCGAGCAGTTGGACCTCGACGGCTACGACCTGGTGATCAGCTCCAGCCACTGCGTGGCGAAGTCGGCGGTCGTGCCGGGTCGCGCCCGGCACCTGTCCTACTGCTTCTCGCCGATGCGGTACGCGTGGGACCAGTTCGACGAGTACTTCGGCCCCGCGCGCGTGGGCCCCGTAGCCAGCCGGCTGATCTACCGCCCCCTGCTGGCGCGTCTGGCACGATGGGACGCGGCCACGGCCTCCCGCGCCCACCGCTTCGTGGCCATCTCCCAGCATGTTGCGAGCCGGATCCGTCGATACTATGATCGCGAAGCAGCGGTGGTGTACCCCCCGGTCGACACAGCGTTCTATCAGCCTGGGCCGACTGCGCCAGGCCAGCACTTCCTCGTGGTGTCGGCGCTCGTGCCCTACAAACGAATCGACCGCGCGATTTCGGGATGCGCGCAGGCGGGTGTCCCGCTGCGGATCATCGGGTCGGGCCCGGACCGGGCTCGGCTGGAACGCATCGCCGGGCCGGCGGTCCAGTTCCTCGGCCCGGTGCCTGACGACGTCGTGCGAGCCGAGTACCAGGCGGCGCGTGGCGTGATTCTGGCCGGCGAGGAGGACTTCGGCATCGTGCCGCTCGAAGCCCAGGCCTGTGGACGCCCGGTGGTCGCGCTTCGACGAGGGGGCGCGCTGGAAACCGTGCGCGAAGGGGAAACGGGCATGTTCTTCGACGACCCCACGCCGGAGTCCCTGGCGTCGGCCATCGCTCGACTGAACTCTTCGTCGCTCGATCCCCAGCACGCCCGGGCCAACGCCGAGCGCTTCTCCGCGGAGCGGCACATCGAGGGCCTGCGGGCCGTGATCGACGGCACCTTGGCGCAGCCGGTGGGCACGCGGTGGTAAGGCGCTACAACCGGCTGCTCGTCGCCTTCTACGTCGTTACCGACGTGCTGCTGGCCACCTGGGCCTTCATCCTGGCCTACGCCATCCGCTTCGAAAGCGGCCTCATCCCGGTCACCAAGGGCTACCCGCCGATCGAGCAGTACCTGCAGGTCGTCCCCTTCGTCGCCATCTTCACGCCGCTGGCCTTCCACCTGCAAGGCGTCTATCGCCTGCGCCGCGGGCGCTCGCGCGTGGACGACTTCTTCGCCGTCTTCATCGGCAGCATCCTGGCCGTCGTGCTGTGTGTGGTCTCCACGCTGTACGTCCAGGCCTACTTCGCCTCGGACGCCACCAGGGCCAGCGGCACCTACCAGGTGTCACAGCTCGTGTGGGGGCTGTTCCTGGTCCTGACCGTCTGTTTCTCCTACGCCTCGCGCGAAGGCGTCCGCGAGCTCCTCGAGCGCCGGTGGCGCGCCGGCATCGGGCTCAAGCGCATCCTCATCGCCGGCACCGGCGACCTGGCCCGACAGGTGGCCGAACGGATGCTCCAGCATCGCGAGCTCGGTTATCAGGTGGTGGGGTTCGTGGACGATAGCGCCGGCGGCGATCACTTGGGCTACCGCGGTCTGCCGCTCCTGGGAGCGCTCAAGGACGTGGTGGACATCGCCAGACGCGAGCGCATCGACCACCTGTACGTGGCATTGCCCCTGGACGAGCATGCCAAGCTCCTGGACCTGATGGACCTGGCCAGTCGCGAGTTCATCGACGTGCGCGTCGTGCCGGACCTGCTGCAGTTCATCGCGCTGCGGGCCAGCCTGGAAGACCTGGACGGTCTGCCCGTCATCAACCCCAACGACATGCCCTTGCAGGGCGTGCACGCGTATGTGAAGCGCGCGCTCGACGTGTGCGTGTCCGGCGCCGCCCTGGTGGTCCTGGCCGTGCCGATGGCGATCATGGCGGCGCTGGTGCGGTGGACCTCGCCGGGCCAGGTCTTCTACAAGCAGGAGCGGATGGGGCTCGATGGCCGCGCGTTCACGGTCTACAAGTTCCGCTCGATGTACGACGATGCCGAGGAAGCGTCTGGTCCCATCTGGGCACGGGACAACGACCCGCGGACCACACCCGTGGGCTACTGGTTGCGCCGGCTGGATCTGGACGAGCTGCCCCAGCTCTGGAACGTGCTGAAGGGCGAGATGTCGCTCGTCGGTCCTCGACCCGAGCGTCCGTTCTTCGTGGAGCAGTTCAAGCACCGAATTCCGCAGTACATGCTCCGTCACAAGGTCAAGGCCGGGATCACGGGCTGGGCGCAGGTGAACGGCTGGCGCGGCAACACGTCGCTCGAGAAGCGCATCGAGTACGACCTCTACTACATCGAAAACTGGTCCATGACCCTGGACATCAAGATCATCTGGCTGACGCTGGTTCGCGGCCTCTTCCAACGGAGCGCGGCCTAGGCGCCGCGAGCGTACCCCTACATGGCACGAATCGTTGTCACCGGCGGGGCCGGCTTCATCGGCTCTCACCTGTCCGAAGCGCTCCTGGATCGCGGCGACTCGGTGGTGGCCGTCGACAACCTGCGCACCGGAGACCTCGCGAACATCCGTCACCTGCGCGACCGGGAGTTCGAGTTCCTGCGGCACGACGTGACCCGCTACATCGAGGTCGAGGGCCCGGTGGACTTCGTGCTGCATTTCGCCAGCCCGGCCAGCCCCATCGACTACCTGGAGCTGCCCATTCAGACGCTGAAGGTGGGCTCGCTGGGCACCCACAACGCGCTCGGGTTGGCCAAGGCCAAAGGCGCGAAGTTCCTGCTGGCCTCGACGTCCGAGGTCTACGGGGATCCGCTTGAGCATCCGCAGACCGAGAAGTACTGGGGCAACGTGAACCCCATCGGCCCGCGCGGCGTGTACGACGAGGCCAAGCGGTTCGCCGAGGCCATGACGCTGGCCTACCACCGCTATCACGGGCTGGACACCCGCATCGTCCGGATCTTCAATACCTACGGGCCGCGCATGCGGCTGCGCGACGGACGGGCCGTGCCGGCGTTCATGTCGCAGGCCCTGCGTGGGGACGACGTCACCATCTTCGGCGACGGCTCGCAGACCCGAAGCTTCTGCTTCGTCAGCGACCTCGTGGCGGGGCTGCTGAAGCTGATGGCGGCCGCCACCAACGAGCCCGTCAACATCGGCAACCCGCACGAGGTGTCCATTGCCGAGATCGCCCAGACGATCATTCGCCTGGTGAACTCACGCAGCCAGCTGGTGTATCAGCCGCTGCCCGTCGACGACCCCAAGCAGCGGCGCCCCGATATCACACGAGCGCGGACGTTACTGGGATGGGAGCCCACGGTCGGCCTCGACGAGGGCCTGCTGAAGACCGTGGACTACTTCAAGAGTAAGCTCGCGTAGCGCGGTCTCCAGTCGCCGGTCGCCGGTCTCCGGCGTCGCCCAATCGCAGCTTCGCCGCGAAGCGCTCGAGTTGCGCGTGGTCCAGTCGCCTCCCGTTCGGCAACGCGGCAAATCGAGCAGGCAGCCCGGTGGAAACGGCCCTAACGCTTAACTTCCCAGCTAGTTGGGAGGATATCGCCAGGTGGCAAGGCTGCCTCGCTCGATTTGCGATTCGCTCGCGCGTCGCCTCACAGGTCGGCGACCGGACCACGCGCAACTCAAGCGCCTACGGAGGCGAGCCCGGCGGGCCTTAAGGAATGCGTCCGTGAGCGGCGACCCTCCTACCGCTCAATCTGTTTGCGTGCAGTGTCTCCGACCCAGGCCCATGGCTCATAGACGGCGGACGCTCCGGCCTCGACGGATGAGCGGCGGTGGAATTGCGAGACGTAGTGCTGACGCCACCCATCTGCGCCGACTCGATTCCTGAGCTCCTGGTCGCCGTATAACGGATGGCCGCTCAGCCGCGAGCGGCGTTCTCCGACGCCACGATTTGGCCCTGGCCCTCCCGCGCCGCTCGTCGGCTGCAGCGGCTTGTTAGACGGCGCGCCCAGCTGTACATTGAAGGCATGAACGTAGCGTTCGAACTACCCCCGGCGCAAGCCGACAAGCTCCGCCAGGCCGCCGAGCAACTAGGCATTTCGCCTTCGGAGCTGGCCCGTGCCGCAGTAGCTGACCTACTGGCCGAACGCGATGACGACTTCCACAAGGCCGCCGAGCGCGTGCTGCGTAAGAACGCCGACCTGTATCGACGCTTGGCCTGATGCGACACCTCACGCTGGGTGAGGTCGTCGAGCTGCACCGGCGTTTGCTCCTCGCCTCTGGTGGGGCCACGGGTATTCGCGACATCCGGCTACTCGAATCGGCCCTGGCGCAACCCGCCGCCACGTTCGATGGCGTCGATCTGCACCCAATGCTGGTCGACAAGGCTGCTGCGCTGGGCTTCAGCCTCGTGGCGAACCACCCCTTCGTCGACGGGAACAAGCGGATTGGACACGCGGCGATGGAAGTCTTCTTGGTCCTGAATGGCTATGAGATTCAAGCCTCAGTCGATGACCAAGAACACTTGATGCTCGCCATCGCGTCCGGGCAACTCGACCGCCAGCAATTGGCCAGCTGGCTGAATCAGCACGTCGCGAAGATTCCGTAGTCCCTTCTGCCGTCTAACGGCCGCGTTTCAGCGGCGGCGGCTCATGATCGTCCGGCCGCCGACGGCTGCAAACGCTTGTCATGCGGCATTCGCACGACGCCACGTCACGTGTTCACATCGAGGGCTCGACTAGACGACGACAGCTTCGACGATCGAGTACTCCGAAGGCGTCGATATGACGCGCTCCGACCGGAAACCTGTTGACGCCAACAGCTTCTCGTACTCGGAACGCGTGCGTTCGCGTCCGCCTGTCACAGCGAGCATGATGATGTCGAGCATCTTCCCGAAATGAGGCCCGGGCGATTCCGACACGAGCGCCTCCACAATCAGCAGACGCGCACCGCCCGGCGCGACTCGGCGAACGGCACCGAGGATCTCCGCCGCCTTATCGTCGGCCCAGTCGTGAATGACCTCCATAAGGACGTACGCGTCCGCAACTGGGAGCAGCCCTCGAAAAAAGTCGCCCGCCATGAGCCGTAGCCGGTTCGATCCGATGCTCGAAGCATCGGCGATTACGTGCGGAAGATCGAACAGAATGCCGGACACGGTGGGCGCACGTTCGAGGATCGCTCGCAGCAAGTGCCCTCGACCGCCACCGATATCCGCGACCGTTTGAAAGGGACTGAAATCATAAGCTTCCACCACCGTTGGCACGACGCCAGCCGACTTACCGGCCATGGCTTGATTGAACACGCTGGCTTCATTCGGGTGGTCGGCAAAGTATGTAAAGAGCGCGGCAGAATCCGTCGCCGGTGTTCCCGTTCGTGCGGCGTGCTCCAGATCCGTGAAGCCTCTCCAAATCACCGGCATACCAATCATTCGCGCGAAAGATCGGAGCGACTGCGGGTGGTCGCTGCGGAGCAGCATCGACGTTGGCGTGTGAACGTACCCTCGAGCCTCACACGCGAACACGCCATGAGCGGAAACCAGCCGCAGCATGCGACCGAGCGCCACGGCGTTCAGGCCAGTCGCTGCCGCGAGTTCGGCGACCGAGTACGGCCGATCGCCAAGCGCATCGGCAACGCCGGCTTCCGCAATTACATGGATGCAGCGCGCGATGGTGTGAGTGTTGACCAGCCCCCACAGAGTCTGAGCCGGTGCCAATTCATCCATTCCCTCGCCCCCATACCGCAGTCTAGGTCAGCCGCATAACAAGTAATCTGCAGACCTCGGTAATCCTATATCAGGCCGGTCGAGCGCCGCGTAGCGCCAGACAGCCTGGATGTTGCCCGAATGCCTGCGCCGAGGCGCGTTATACAGGTCTGCATAATCCGTTATTGGCAGACCTGCATAGCACCGTCCCTGCCGATCAAGCGGGCTGTCGACGCGTCGCGCGCCACGGTTCAGAACGTAGATTTGGATCATGCTGGTCACTCGTGCCCGCGTCTGATGTCGTGCGAAGTCGTCAAAGCTTTGGAGAAGGATCCCGTCCTGCTCGGCGGCCAGGAGATCGTCCTGTTGCGGCCGGTTGGGGTGACTAGGGGCCGCGTAGCCGGCCTGTGAGGCGCCGCGAGGGCAAATCGCAAATCGAGCGAGGCAGCCTTGCCACCCGGCGATGTCCTCCCAACAAGCTGGGAAGTCAAGCGTAGGGCCGTTTCCCGCGGGCTGCCTGCTCGATTTGCCGCGGCGCCGAACGGTCGGCGAGCGGACCCTGGTTACCTCAACCGGCCTCGCGGAGAAGCCGGCTGCAATGCCGCAGAGCCTGCGGTAGGAATCTCTCCGGTCTCCGGTCTCCGCTACGGATGAGGGTCGCCTATCAACCGACGCATCCGGAAGGCGTAGTCGGCGGCCGAGGCCAGGGTCAACGCCAGCGACACCCATATCCCTATGTCGACCCATATGGACGTGCGCTTGAGGTAGTTGAAGTACATGACGATGATCGTGGTGACGATGAAGGTCGCCGTAGCCCACTTGCCCAGGCGCGACGGCTTGAACGTCTTGGGCCCGACGGCCAGATTCACCACCGCCACCACCCCCACGATCACCACGTCGCGGCTGATGACGAGCACCGTCAGCCACAAGGGCAGATGATTGGTCAGGGGTATCCCCGGCATGGTCAACACGACGAACGTGGTGACCAGCAGCAGCTTGTCCGCCAGGGGATCGAGCCATTCGCCAAGGCTCGTCCGCTGCCCGGTCCGCCTGGCGATCAGGCCATCGAGGGCATCGGTGGCACCGGCGACCAGAAACACCACGAGCGCGGTGCCCAGGTAGCCGTAGACGACGGCCAGCACGAACGCCGGCGTCAACGCCACCCGAAGAATCGTCAGCTGGTTGGCGAGTGTCAGGTAGGCCAGCATCGGTCACCGTGCGCGCGCGGCCGACCGGGCCGGCCGCGGGGGCCGCACCGGACGGGCCTGGCTCACGAGCCGCTGCTTCATCCGACGCGGCACCTCAGCCTCGATGATCGCCCGTCCGCCCGTCGTCTCGTGGCTGACCACGCGACCAATCCTGTAGACCTGGCCCATGACCTCTCGGTCCGACTCGTCGGACGGGTCGAAGCTGAGGGTGATGCGTTGCGTATCCAGGCCCAACGCCAACGCCACTCGCCGGAGCAACCCCTCGACGCTCGCGCCAGTCTTTGCCGACACCACCACGGACTGGTCCGTGTGCCGCGACAGCCGCCGCGCCTCCGCCGCATTCAGCCGATCCACCTTGTTGAACACGTCCAGGATTTCAAGGTCCTGGGCGCCAACCTCCTCCAGAACCCGACGGACGGCCGCCATCTGACGGTCGCGTTCAGGGCTCGTGGCATCGATGACGTGGAGCAGCAGGTCGGCCTCCGCCACTTCCTCGAGCGTGGCGCGAAACGCCGCCACCAGCGCGTGCGGCAACCGATCGATGAATCCGACGGTGTCCGACAGCAGGAACTCTCCCCCGCTGGGCAGGCGTACACGACGGGTCAACGGGTCCAGCGTGACGAAGAGCGCGTCGGACGCCACCGCCTGCTCCTTGGCGAGACGATTGAAGAGCGTGGTCTTGCCGGCGTTGGTGTATCCGACGAGAGCCACCGTGGGCACCGACTCCTTGTGCCTCCGGTCACGCATCTGCGAGCGCCGCTGGCGCACGTGATCGATCTCGCCCTGCAGGGCCTCGATCCGCGTACGAATGCGCCGCCGGTCGGTCTCGAGCTTCGTTTCACCGGGACCGCGCGTGCCGATGCCGCCGCCCAGTCGCGACAGCGCCTCGCTGGACCCGGCCAGCCTGGGCAGCATGTACTTCAACTGCGCCAACTCCACCTGCCGCTTGCCCTCGCGGGTTCTGGCGCGCCGGGCGAAGATGTCGAGAATCAGCTGGGTCCGGTCGATCACCCGCCGCTCGAGGCCGTCGGTCAAGTGGCGGAGTTGGCTCGGCGTCAGCTCGTTGTCCACGATGACCAGGCCCACGTCCTCCGCCGTGCAGCGAAGGGCCAGGCTCTCCACCTTGCCCTTGCCGATGAAGGTGGCGGGGTCGGGCGAACGACGTTCCTGGAGCGTCGTGAACGCCACGCTGGCGCCGGCGGCGTCGGCCAGCCCTGCCAGCTCGACGAGCGACGCTTCGGCGTCGTCTCGATTCGACAGACCCGTGACGACACCAACGAGGGCCGCGCGCTCAGTGGATGGCGTGGACGTACGACTGGCGGACATGATGGAAGGGATCGAGCAAAATCTTAGCGTACAATCGCGCGCACTCGGATGAGCCGGAAGACGACGAAACCCGCGCGGCGCCTGCCCCGCGCGCCCCTGCCCAAGAAGGTCGGCGGCGCGCACGAGGACAAGACCAGGCGCCCCTGGCGCGAGCGCAAGCACAAGGGCAAGCAGGGCGAGGACTAAGTCGTCTCCGGTCTCCGGTCTCCGGTGGGGAACTCCGCTAGTACTCGTCCACTGGCGCCGTGGGCTCCAGCGGACCAGAGTCGGCCATCACGCGCCTGACGACGATGGCCAACCCCATCAGCACGACGACACCCGCCACGAAGACGACGCGCATGCTCTGCGCCGCCACCAGGCCCGCCACCGCCGATCCCGTCGCCGATCCGACGAGGGACGCGCCGGTCAGGAAACCGAAGCTCGCGCCGTGTGCCGCCGTTGGAATCACGGCGCCGGCGGCCGTGAAGGCGGCTGTGGTGGCAATGCCAATGCCCGCGCCGACCACGGTGAGTGCGACGATCAATGCCCAGCTCGTCGCGCTGGCCGCAAACCACGCCAGCGCCGCCGCGGCGGTCACGATGGCCAGGGTGATCACCACTTGAGCCGAGGCCCGGCGTAGCGCCATCGACGCCAGCTGGTTCCCGAGTGCGCCCGACAAGGCGAGCATCGAAAAGAGCACGCCTACCAGCCGGGTGGCCGCGGTGGTCTCGTAGCCCAGTCCTTCCAGGTGCAGCAACAGGACCGGACCGAGCGAACGGTCCACCACCTGGAGTCCAAAGATCACCAGCATCAAGAGCAGGAAATTCTCGAAGGCGAGGATGTTCGAAAAGGCCACCGGCACGCTGCCCGGCTTGGACGCCTGGGCCCTGGGCGGCTCCCGGTACAGCACGGTAAACAACACGAAGGCCAGCGCGTACACGGCCGCGGCGACGAAGAAGGTGTTGCGAAGGCCGACCACCGGCGACAACAGTCCGCCGACCACCGGCCCGAAGGCCGGGGCCAGACGCTGCGCCGTCTGCACCCACCCGATCGCCGTGGCCATCTTCTCGCGCGGCGCGGACCGCGCGGCCATGGCGATGGCCAAGGCCCCATAGCCCGCAACGAACCCCTGCAGGGCCCTCAGCGCGAACAGGTGCCACGCCTCGGTGGCGACGGCCATCAGCACCATCACCAGCACGAAGCTCGACAGCGACCGCTGGATCAGGATCTTGTTTCCGAAGCGGTCGCCGACGCGGCCCCACAGGGGCGAACACAGCGCGGCCACCAGCGGCGTCACGCCAAGCGTGACGCCGGTCCATACGGCCACGGCGCCGACGTCCGTCGTGCCAAGCGCCTGAAAGTGGAGGGCGAGAAACGGCATCACCAGCGTGAAGCCGGTGAAGCCGACGAAGGAGGCCACCATCAAGGCGGCCTGGTTGCGGTGCCACGACGGCACCACGGCATCCTCCGTTCGGGAGGCGGAGCCTACCGGCGCAACCGCGTTCACGCTGTGCCGCAGCCCCGCTAGAAGCGGATCTTGACCGATCCGTCGGACTGCGACGCCACGTGGATGCTGTCGATGAAACGCACGCGTCGCGGTTGGGTCTGCATGACGAGCGACACCGTGCGGGTGCCGTCTCCGAAGAAACGCACGCCCTTCATCAGGGACCCGTCGGTGACGCCGGTGGCGGCAAAGATGATGTTGCGGCCCGGTGCCAGGTCGCGGGAGCGGTAGATGCGCCTGAAGTCGGTGATGCCCATCGCGCGGCACCGCGCTTCGTGCTCGGGCGTGTCCACGACCAACCGCGCGAAGATCTCGCCGCCCAGGCAGCGGATGGCCGCCGCGGTCAGCACCCCTTCGGGCGCGCCGCCGATGCCCATCACCGCGTGCACGCCGCTGCCGATGGCCGCCGCCGTGATGCCAGCCGACAGGTCGCCGTCGCCAATCAACCGGATGCGCGCGCCCGTGGCGCGAATCTCCTCGATCAGGCGCTCGTGGCGGGGACGGTCCAGCACGATGACGACCAGGTCCTCGACGCGCCGCCCGAGCGCCTGGGCGATGGCCCGCAGGTTGAACCGCACGGGCGCGTCCAGGTCCACCACTTCTCGCGAGCTGGGGCCCACCACCAGCTTCTCCATATAGAGATCCGGCGCGTGCAGCAGGCCGCCTCGCTCGGACGCCGCCAGCACGGCCAGAGCGTTGGGCGCGCCCGTCGCGCACAGGTTGGTGCCCTCCAGGGGGTCCACGGCGATGTCCACTTCAGGGTAACGCTGGCTCGTGTCGTGCGCGGCCGCTCCCACCTTCTCGCCGATGAAGAGCATGGGCGCTTCGTCGCGCTCCCCTTCGCCGATTACGATGGTGCCGTCGATGGGCAACGAGTCCATCTCGTGTCGCATCGCTTCGACGGCCGCTTTGTCCGCGCCGTGACGGTCCCCCTGCCCCATCGTGTGCGCGCACGCGATGGCCGCCTGCTCGACGACCCGCAGGAAGTCGAGGGACAGATCGGAATCGATGTACCCGGTCGAGGCGTCGTCGACGGACGGAGCCTTCGCAGTTCGTGTGGTCACGATGTTCACTCCACGGCCGGCAGCTCGCGGCGGCTCGGCTTGTCGCTACGATAGCCCGGGTCTGAGAGGTCGAACCCGAGCATCAGGAAACCGGCGCCGCGCCGGTGTCGGAGGCCGAGGGCTTGCGGAACAGCACCTCACGCATGTGGCTCTTCAAGAGGAACTGATCCGTGATCCGCAGCGGCTCGAACATCTTCTGGATGTCGCGGTTCTGAAAGGGCTTCTGTTTCCCCCGCGAGGCCGCGTATGTTCGGTGCTGCAGGTGGCCGGCGTCCACCACGACGTGCTTGGTGTACAGCGCGGGCGGCGCGGGCGCGCCGGCCTTTGGCTCGAAGGTGTTGAAAAACGCCAGGAGCAATCCGTCCGGCTTCAGCACGCGCGCCAGCTCCCGTGCGAGCGGCGTCGCGCTGGCCTTGTCCAGGAAGTCGAACAGGTCCCAGCACAGGACTCCGTCGACGCTCTCGGTTTCCCGCGCGACCCGCGACTCCAGGAAGCGCGGCAACTCGGCGAGCTTCCGCTCGGCCACGTGGCGATCGATGTCCTTGCCCAGGTCCTCGACCACGATCTTGCAGCCGAGCCGCTCACCGAAGAACGACACGTTGCCGCCGATGACCGGCCCCAGATCGAGCAGGACCGGCGCGGTTCGCCCGGTCAGACCCACGGTGAAACGTGCGAGGGCTTTGGTGGGCGACACGGGCGCCGAAACGGCACCCGTGTCTGAATCGGCGTCTGCCTTCTTCAGGCGGGAGAACAGGTCGGAAAAGGCCAATGGCCGATCCGAGGCGGACAGCGTGCGCTAATGCGCGGCCGGCTGGGCGGCCTGGGCCACCACCGGCGGGGACGCGACGGCCGACTTTGACGGCTCGGTCTTGATGACGGGCTGGGCCTGACCTGTCTGGCCGGGCTTCTTCTGCATGTCCACGCTGCCGCGGAAATGCGCGCCCTCGGCAATCGCCACCTTCGGCGACACGATGTCGCCGTCCACCGACCCGCCATCGCGAATGTCCACCTTCTCGGACGCCGCGATGTTGCCGTGGACTTCACCCAGCACGATGACGGCCTTCGCAAAGACCGCGGCCTTGATGCGACCGTTGGGCCCGATGGTCAGGACGTTGTCCTTCAACTCGATCTTCCCCTCGACGTGACCCTCGATGGTGAGATCCTCGCTGCCGCTCAGCTCGCCTTTGATGACAACCGACTTTCCAATGTTCACGAGGTCCCTCTCAATCCGCCTGGTGTCGGGATGGGGCGCCGCCGTCGCGCTGGCTGGCGCGGTTGGAGCAACCGGTGCCGCGGGGATCGGCTGGTTGGCTGGCTTCACCGCTTCGTCACGCTTCCACATGTCGTATTCCTCCGCCTCGGTCGGGGGCCCGTAAATGGGTCTCTCCCCGCTCGTTATCGGGCCATTCTGACAGCCGGGGGAGCTGCCTGGGCGAGAGCCCACAGAGTATATCGGCCGGACAAAATTCTTGTCTAGTCACAGTACAGGCCATTCCTTCACTGGGTGCTACGATCGTGGTGAGCCGTGCACCGTATCTACCTCGACCACAACGCCACAACGCCCCTGGCCCCGGCCTGCCTGGAGGCCATGACGGTGGCCCTGCGCGAGGAGTTCGGGAACCCGTCCAGCGTGCACCACTTCGGGCAAAGGGCCAAGGCGGCCATCGACGACGCCAGGACCCAGGTGTCGAAGCTCATCAATGCGGACCCGTCGGAGGTGGTGTTCACGGGCAGCGGCACCGAAAGCGACAACCTGGCGATCCGGGGGGCCGCCGAAGCGCTAGAGCCGACCGGCCGGCGTCACCTGGTGGTCAGCGCCATCGAGCACGAGGCGGTCCTGAACACGGTGAAGGCGCTGGCGCGACGGGGATGGGACGTGTCCCTCGTCCCGGTAGGCGAGAGCGGGATCGTCCAGCCCGAGGCACTGCTCGGTGTCCTGACGGATCGCACCGCGCTCGTGTCGGTCATGCACGCCAACAACGAAGTGGGCACCATCCAGCCAGTCGCCGCCTTGGCGAAGGCGGCCAAGGCGGCCGGCGCGCTGATGCACGTGGACGCCGTGCAGTCGGCCGGTAAGATCCCGCTCGACGTCCGCACCCTCGGGGCGGATCTGGTGTCCGTGTCGGCGCACAAGTTCTACGGGCCCAAGGGTGTCGGAGCGTTGTGGATTCGGCGCGGCGTGCGACTGGTGGCCACCTCCACGGGTGGGAGGCACGAGCGCGGCCGCCGCGCGGGCACCGAGAACGTCGCCGGCATCGTCGGCATGGGTGTGGCCGCGCAACTGGCGCGCGAGCACTTTCAAGAGGAGGGCTCCCGTGTGGCCGCGCTGCGAGACCGACTGGAGGCCGGCATCCTGGGCGCGGTGACCGGCACGGTCGTCAACGGCGACCGCGGGTCTCGCGTGCCGAACACCACCAATATCAGCTTCGACCGCGTGGAAGCCGAGTCGCTCCTCATCGGGTTCGACCTGGCCGGCATCGCCGTCTCCACCGGATCGGCGTGCTCGTCGGGCACGCTCGAGCCGTCGCACGTGCTCAAGGCCATGGGTTTTCCACCACACCGCACGCAGAACTCGATCCGGTTCAGCCTGGGCGCATCGACCACCGAGGCCGACGTGGATCGCACGATCGCGGTGGTGCCGGGCATCGTCGAGAAGCTGCGCAACCTGACCCGCAGCCCGGTACGGGCGTAGGCACGAGGATCAAGGCCCATGCGCGTGGTCGTGGCGATGTCGGGGGGCGTGGATTCATCGGTGGCGGCGGCGCTCCTGGCCGAGGCCGGTCACGACGTCGTCGGCGTGTCGATGCAGCTCTACGACCAGCGCGGTGAGGAGACCTTCGGGTCATGCTGCACGCTGGACGACCTGCACGACGCGCGGCGCGTGGCCGCCGCGATCGGCGTCCCCCACTACATCCTGAACTTCGAGCGGCAGTTCCAGGAGGCTGTCGTGTCGAACTTCGTGCGCGAGTACACCGCGGGCCGCACACCCTTGCCCTGCGCGCACTGCAACAGCAACCTGAAGTTCTCGACGCTTCTGGACCGGGCGACGGGGCTGGGCGCGGCGCACGTGGCCACGGGCCATTACGCGCGGGTCGAGACGACCCCCGATGGACGCCATTTGCTGAAGCGCGGGCTGGATCCCGACAAGGACCAGTCCTATTTCCTGTTCTCGCTCACCCAGGATCAGCTGGCGCACGCGTCGTTTCCCGTCGGCCCGCTGTCCAAGGCCGACGTCCGTGGACACGCCCGCCGGCTGGGCCTTCCCGTTGCGGAGAAGCCCGACAGCCAGGAGATCTGCTTCGTGCCGTCCGGGGACTACGCGGCGTTCGTGGAGTCGAAGTCCGACGCACCGCCGCAACCAGGTCGCATCGAAGACAGCGATGGCCGGACGCTCGCGATGCACGGCGGCGTGCACCGGTTCACCGTGGGCCAGCGTAAGGGACTCGGGGTGTCCTCCCCTGCCCCGCTGTACGTACTGCGGATCGAAGCCGAGAGCGGCACGGTGACGGTGGGACCGCGCCAGGCGCTCGAGCGCAGCACCTTCACCGCGTCCGGCGTCACCTGGACGGCCGGCGTCCGGCCGGACACGTGGCTCCCGGTGACGGCGCAGATTCGCCACCGCCATCGCGCGGCACCGGGTCGGGTGCGGGCCATCGAGGACAACCGCGCGGAGATGACGTTCGACACGCCGCAGCAGGCCATCACGCCCGGTCAGGCCGCCGTCTTCTACGACGATGACGTAGTGGTCGGCGGAGGATGGATAGAGTAGGTCTCCAGTGGTCCAATCTAGCTGGTTGAACGCCGCCGCTCGATCATCGCCCCAAGCGCCATCAGGACGGCACTCCCGGCGACGGCGCAAATCCAGAAGGCGCCGTGGGACCACGTGTAGATCGGGATGGGACTGGCATCGCCGTCGTCGGCCTCCGCGCCTTGCGCGGCCGCGCGAATCTCGGCGGCTTGCGCGGGGGGCCAGGCGTGCCCCGAGGGCCCATCCTCGGTCGCGACGCGGAGCACGGGCGCGAAGTAGGTTTCGAGAATCCGCTGCTCGCGCCACGCCGCGACCGGAGCGCCGCCATCGACGGCCTTGTTACGACGCCGCAAGTGCCACAACGCCTCGCTGAGATACTGGTCCTCGCGCCCGAAGCGACCCGGAGACGGCACCGGGCCCAAGCCCCACGTGCGCGCGCGATCCTCGGCGGCAGTCAACAGGTCCGCCGCGGTGTGGCGGGAGAAGAACGGCCCTGTGGCCGGGTCGTTCAGCCGGTAGCCCACGTGGACAGTGGCTACGAACGCGGCCAGAACCAGCAGCAGCGCGGCGGCGCCGTGGGCCAGCGACGAGGCCTGGCCCCGTCGAAGCGGACCCGGCCCGAGATCCAGTGCCGCCGCCAGGAGCAGGCCGCATCCGGCCGCCACGGCGTTCATGGCGACGTCCCGCACCTCGCCGGTCCGGCCGGGCACGAACCACTGCAGCCACTCGTCGAGCGCCCCAACGAGAACCGCCGCATAGCCGGCCCAGGCCCACGCGGCGCCACGCGCGAGTGGGCCGACCGCCCAGGCAAACAGCAACGTCAGCGCGCTGTACTCCGTGAAGTGAAACGCCTCCACGACGTCGACGTTGGTGTCGCCCGTGCGCATGGCCGCGGCGCACGTCACGGATATCGCAACAGCCCCGACGATGGCGACGAGCCGGCGCCACGAACGGCGCCGCAGGCGGAGCATGGTGAACGCCAGCAGGCCCAGCCCACACAGCGCGACGGTGCTGGCGAGGACGGGAATGTACGCGGCGGGCCAGCGCTCCAGGAGCGCCGCGCGAAGGGCGCCCACCACGGGCCCGCCCAAGACCACACTCAACGCCACGAGCGCGGCGATGACCAGTCGGGTTGTCGAGGAGGGCCCGATCGCGGGCCCTCGATCAGTCAGCAGAGCTCCGCTAGACATCTTCGATGGCCACTATCGCAACGATTGAGGCAAGTTCTTCGACAGGCCATGGAAGATGTCAGCCCGGCAAAGCCGGGCCAGAAGACAGGGCACTAGCGAAGCGGAGCTTCCGAATGTCCGCTCGGAGGTTGGAGGCAGAGCTTCGCTAGTGCCCGGAAGCGGCGACGCCATCGGTCGCGTGCGCGGTCCCGGCCGGGACCTCCAGGGACTCGAGATACCGCTCGGCGTCGATGGCAGCCATGCACCCGGACCCGGCCGCGGTAATGGCTTGTCGGTAGATGTGGTCTTGCACGTCGCCGGCGGCAAACACGCCCGGCACGCTGGTACGGGAACCTGCGTGGGTCACGATGTAGCCGTTGGCATCCAGCTCCAGCTGCCCGGCAAAGAGCGCGGTGTTCGGTGTGTGACCGATCGCGATAAACACGCCGTCCACGGCCAGCTGGCTGGGAGCCCCCGTCTTCAGGTTCTTCAGCACCACACCCGTCACCTCGCCCTTGGGCGACGACGTGATGTCGGCCACGTCTGAATCCCACACGAAGCTGATCTTCGGGTTGGCAAACGCCTTGTCCTGCATGATCTTCGACGCGCGCAGCGTGTCGCGCCGATGGATCACGGCCACCGACGAGGCGAACCGCGTGAGGTAGTTGGCCTCCTCCATCGCCGAGTCCCCGCCGCCGACGACGGCAATCGGCTTCCCGCGGAAGAAGTAGCCGTCGCAGGTGGCGCAGGTGGACACACCATGGCCCGACAGGCGCCTGTCGGATCCGATGTCCAGCCACCGCGCGGACGCGCCCGTCGCGATGATGAGCGCGTCGGCCTCGAGCTCCCGCTTCTCACTCACGGTCACGGTGAACGGGCGGCGGGACAGATCCACCTTGGTCACCGTGCTCTGCATGATCTCGGCGCCGAACCGCTCGGCCTGCGCCCGCATCTCGGCCATCAGATCCGGGCCCATGATGCCGTCGCGAAAGCCCGGCCAGTTCTCGACCATCGTGGTCAGCATCAACTGCCCGCCCGCCTCGAGGCCTTCGACGAGCGTGGGCTTCAAGTTGGCGCGCGCCGTGTACAGCGCGGCGGTCAGTCCCGCCGGCCCCGAGCCGATGATGACGACCCGACCGTGGGACATCAGAGGTGCCTTTCGAGCGTAGCCGCGATAGCCTCCTTGGACTGCAGCCCGACGATCGTCTCCGTCAACTGCCCGTCCTTGAAGAGCAGCAGCGTCGGGATGCCGCGGATTGCATACCGGCTCGGCACGTCTGGATTGTCGTCCACGTTCATCTTGGCCACCGTGGCGCGCCCTTCGTAATCGGACGCCAGCTCGTCGACCGCCGGCGCCATGCGGCGGCAGGGTCCGCACCAGGGCGCCCAGAAGTCCACGAGCACCAGCCCCTTGCTGGTTTCGTCGTCGAAGTTGCCGTCGGTGAACGTCTTCACTTTGTCAGATGCCATGTCTCCCCCTCGTCGCCGCGATTACGCGCGCGACGGCCGCCCTGCTCGTCCGTTGCGCTCCGCTTCCCCACCGCGTGCTCGCTCGTAGACCGTCTCGTAGCGTTTGGCCGACGCCTGCCACGAATGGTCTTCGCGCATGCCCGCCTCCTGAATGCCGCGCCACACGTCCGAGCGCCGATACATCTCGATCGCCCCCTCGAGCGTGCTCCACAGCGCCTCCGACGCGTACTCGTCGAAGGTGAAGCCCGTGCCCCGGCCGGTTCGGACGTCCACGTTCTGCACCGTGTCGGCCAACCCGCCGGTGGCCCGTACGACCGGCACCGTCCCGTAACGCAGGCTGTACATCTGGTTCAGCCCGCACGGCTCGAACCGGGACGGCATCAGGAACATGTCGCTCCCGGCCTCTACAACGTGCGCCAACCGTTCGTCGAACCCGATATGGGCGCCGACGCGGTCCGGATGAGCCGCCGCCAGCCGCCGCCACATCGATTCGTACCGCGTCTCGCCCGTACCCAGCACGACGAACGTCGCGTCCAGCTGCGTCAGCCGGTCCGACAGCTCCTCGAGCAGGTCGAATCCCTTCTGACCGACCAGCCGCGACACCATCCCGATCAGCGGCCGGCTCATCGCGTCCGCGGTCGGCCCGATTCCGAATGCGTCCAGCGCCTGCCGCTTGGCGACCGCCTTCCCCGACATGCGTCCAACGCCGAACGGAACGGGCAGGTGCGGGTCGGTGGAGGGGTCCCATTGATCGTAGTCGATCCCGTTCAAAATGCCGACCAGCCGGTCGGCGCGGCTCGTGAGGACGCCATCGAAGCCGAAGCCGTATTCCGGCGTTTGGATTTCGGCCGCGTAACGCGGGCTGACCGTCGTCACCAGATCGCTGAACACGATGCCCGCTTTCAGATAGCTGGCCTGGTGCCAATACTCCATCCCGTCCACTTGCATCAGCTCCGGCCCAAAGCCCAAGGCCGGCAACACCGCGGGGTCGAACAACCCCTGGTAGGCCATGTTGTGGATGGTGAAGACGAACGGCACGTGGGCCAGCGGATGCGGCCCAGTTGGCCGGCCCACGAGTGCCGCCAGGGCCCCCGCCTGCCAGTCGTGTCCGTGCACCACGTCATAGCGGGCGCCGGTCAGGGCTGTCCAGCGGATCGCGGCGTGCGCCAGAAAGGCGAAGCGCTCGGCGTTGTCCTCGTAGTCCCGCCCGTCCTCGCCGTACAGCCCGTCACGGTCGAAGTAGCCGGGGTGCTCGACGAACACGGTTCGAACGCCCTCGCTGGCGATGGCGTGGACACCGGCTTCCATGTCGCGGTCGCCCAGGCGCACCGTGATTCGCCCCACCCGGTCGCCGGCGGTCACGCCCCGGTATCGGGGCATCACCACCTCGACCTCGTGTCCCAGCCGCGTCAGCGCGCGCGGAAGCGCGCCCAGAACGTCAGCCAGCCCGCCGGTCTTGGCGAACGGGGCGACTTCCGAGGCCACCATCAGGATGCGCATAGAAGACAACGCCCGACGCGGAGGTGCCGCGCGAGCACAGGACCGGGGGAACCCGGGTCCCTACGGTTGCGCCGAGTCGGGCGCCGGAGACGCCGCCTCGAGGCGACCGCCGAGCAGATCCTCGGCCTTGGTCGAGAGCCAGTTGAACAGGTGGCGCGTTTCCCAGAACCGTCCGGCGTTGGACTTGGCCCCGAGCACCACGACGGCCACTTCCCCGCCGCCTTGCGGCAGGCGCAGCAGCGTGGCCAGGCAGTAGCCGGCCTGCCGAATGAATCCCGTCTTGCCCGCCTGCACGTCCACGTCGCCGCTCTTCACCAGCTGGTTGGTGGACGACACGCTGATCTGACGGCGGCCGGCATTGACGCTATAGACCGGTCTCCGCATGATCCCGGCCATGCGCTCGTTACCGGACGCAAAGCTGATCAGCCGGGCCATGTCGTACGCCGACGACACGTTGGCGTTGTAGATGCCAGCCGGGTCCACGTAGGCGGTGCTCTCGAGCCCCAGCTCGGCAGCCTTCTCGTTCATCCGGCGCACGAAGCCTTCCGCACCGAGCGACGACGTCCGGGCCAGCACGCGTGCCGCGGCGTTGTCCGAACCGATGAGCAGCAGGTGCAGCAGGTCGTCCCGGGTCACGCGGTCGCCCGCGCGGATATAAGTGGTCGACGCGCGATACACATCCGCACGTTGGATGACGACTTCGGCGGTCAGATCCGCCGGGCTCTCCAGCACGACGGCCGCGGTCATGACCTTCGTGATGCTGGCGATGGACCGTTCGACCTGCGAGTTCTGCTCCCAGAGCACCTGGCCGGTGCGGGGGTTGTAGATGATGGCCGCCTCGGCCCGGATATCCGGCACGAGGGCGCCGGCGTCGTCGAACTTGAAGTGCGGCTCGCGCGCCTCGCGCAGCGCCTTGGCCTGGGCCGCCGCCCGGGCCCGTGTGCGGCTGGCCGCACGCGCCTTCGAGGTGGTGGTCTTGGCCGCCTTGGCCTTGGCCAGCGTCAGCCTGGTCGACTTGGGCGCGGCAGCCTGGCCCGCGGCCTCGGCCGGCAGACTCGCACCCACCGACGCAAAGCCGACACACAACAGCACAGCGGATGCTCGACGAACGAGGGTGGCTATGGTCAATGGGGATACTCTTTGCGGCGGCTGTTAGAAGTATCGGAATTCTAGCAGACAATCTATACCCTGGTGCGCGGGCTGACGCAGAAATCTGTCCTTCAGCCACGCGATGGAGGCGGTCAGTGACAAATCGGGTGGCGGAGTTCACGGTGCTGCGCCAGACCATCGCCGCACGGGGCACGGCTCGCATGCTGCTCGCTGCCGCCACGGTGTCACTGTGGGCCACGCTGGCCACCGTCCTCGGGCTGTTCTCGGATCTACCCCTCCTGGCCCTCATCCCGTTGTGCGCGCTGGCCACGGGTTACGAAACCGTGTGGGCGCTCCACGTCGGCGCTGAGCGCATCGGCCGCTTCATTCAGGTGGAGCACGAAACGGAACCCGGCCAGGCCAGCTGGGAAACGACGGCCATGCAACTGGGCCCCGGTCTTCCCGGCGGCGGCGTGAACCCCCTGTTCTCGGTGGTCTTTGGCGCGGCCTCGGTGGTCAACCTCGGAGTCGCGTTCGCGGCCGAGCCGACGCCGCTCGACGTGGTGCTGCTCTGTGCGGGCCATGCCGCCCTCCTCCTGCGCCTCGCGCACACTCGCGTGTTGGCGGGCCGGCAGCGTCAGGCGGACCTGGCCGCGTTCACCGCGGTCCAGCGTGGGCACGTCGTGGCCCGCGCGACACGCGAGACTTCGTCTGAAACCGAGAAGTCCTGACAATCTTGGGGACGAACACGTTCAAGCCGTTGGAGCCGATCCAACGGCTCGCGTCCGCCGGTCGCTGCGCGGCGAAATCGACGCGCCTCGCGTCGGCGCGCGCCGCCACGCGATTCGGTCCGCGTCCATTGGTCGCATCGGGGTCACGGACCGGTGCGGCGAGAATCCACAACCGTCGTCTCCGTCCGGTACGAAATTTGCTCCACCTCCAATCGGAGGAATGCGGTAATGAGTCTCGTGCGGCTCCTTGGCTTCAAGAACCTGCAGTGCGGTTGCCTCGTCGGCCGCTACCGCGACCTGGCAAGCGGACGGGAGTTGACCTACGTGGAGGAGAAGGGCACCACGTGTGACCTCCACGCGCACCGGCGCAACCACACCGTCGGATCGCTGGCCGCCACCGTGGGCGCCGCGCCACTGGTCGACGCGCGCGCCTCGTAGGCCGCCCCCCTCCAATCGCCGCGCTACAATCGCGGCGGTGCCCCGCCCGTTACGTCCGTACGACACCCTCTCGCTCGGCCAGGTCCGTTACCAGTTCTACTTGGGCGACTGCCTCGACGTGCTGCCTCGCCTTTCGGCCGGCAGCATCGACGTCGCCGTCACGTCGCCGCCCTATAACCTGGGAATCGCCTACAGCACGTTCGACGATACGATGCCCAGGCCCGACTACCTCCAATGGACCTCGGCCTGGATTGCTGCCGTGACCCGCGCCCTGGGCCCCGAAGCCTCCCTGTTCCTCAACGTCGGCTCCAAGCCCACCGACCCCTGGCTGGCGCTGGACGTGGCGCAGGCGGCGCGGCCCCACCTCCGGCTCCAGAACACGATCCACTGGATCAAGTCGATCGCCATCGAAAAGTCCCTGGCCGGTGAGCGGGCGGGCCTGCAGGACGACCTGGCCGTGGGCCACTACAAACCCATCAACAGTCGGCGGTTCGTCCACGACTGTCACGAATTCGTCTTCCACCTGACGCCGGGGGCGCGCACGCCGCTGGATCGGCGGGCCGTGGGCGTCCGCTACCAGGACCCGTCCAACGTCGCCCGGTGGCGCGGCGCCGGTTCCGGGGTTCGCTGCCGGGGCAACACGTGGTTCATCCCCTACGAGACCATCCAGGACCGCGACAAGGACCGGCCGCACCCGGCCACGTTCCCGACGCGCCTCCCGGAGATGTGCATCCGGCTCCACGGCCTGGACCGGACCCAGACCGTGGCCGACCCGTTCGTCGGACTCGGCTCGACGGCTGTCGCATGCGCGCGGCTGGGCGTCGGGTTTCTGGGCGTCGACGTCGACGAGGCCTACCTGAAGGAGGCCGTGGCCCGGACGCGCGCCGCAATCGAGCAGCATAGGTCCGCTTGAACCCATCAGGTTTCGAGATGTATCCTGGCGCATGGATCTGCGACAGCTCGAAATCATCCGCGCCATCGCCGACATGGGCTCGTTCACGGCGGCCGGCGACAAGCTGCACGTGTCGCAGTCGGCCATCAGCCGGCAGATCCTGCTGCTCGAAGACGAGCTGGGCGAAGCGGTGTTCCACCGCATCGGCCGGCGCGTGCGCATCACCCCGGCCGGCGCCGCCCTGCTCCAACTGAGCCACCGCGTCTTCCAGGACCTCCAGGACACGGTCGCCGCCATCAACGACACGCAGGAAACCCTCCGCGGCACGATTCGGCTGGTGGGCGGGATGACCGTCTGCCTCTACGTGTTCCCCGCCCTCCTCGCAGAAATACGGCGGATCCACCCGAATCTGGACCTGAAGGTCACCGTGGGAAGCGCGGAACGGTCCATCGCGATGCTGCGCGAGGGCACCGGCGACATGGGCCTGGTGACCCTGCCGGTCGAGGCGAGCGACCTCGTGTCGGTCCCGGTGCTCACAGAGGAGCTGCTCCTGGTCACCTACCCGGGGCATCCGCTGGCCAAGAAACGGCAGATCACGCCCGCCGACCTCGACCACCAGCCCTTCATCCTGTTCGAGACCGGTTCGATCACCCGACGCCTGGTGGACGAATTCTTCACGCGTCAGGGCATCCAGTTGCAGATCGTGATGGAGACGGAGAACGTGGAGATCATCAAGGCCATGGTACGAAGTGGCCTTGGCATCAGCATCATTCCGTGGCAGGCGGCGGCCAGCGACGTGAAGACGAAGCAGCTGGCGTGCAGCCGCATCACCGGCCACCAGTTGGTGCGACAGACAGGCTGGCTCTATCCGAAGATGAGCCGCCTGCCCCGCATGGTCAGCGAGACGATGCAGGTGTTGGAAGGGATTCGCCCGCAGCTCGAAGCGGCCGTGAAGCCGTCACACCTCTGAGCGACCTCTTACCTGTTGGGTCGCAACGAGTAGGACGTCCGGTACGTCAAGTCGAGGCCGTCGCGGCTCGGGATCTTCACGTCCAGCTTGCGGGTCCGCTTCAGCGGGTCGGGGTTGCTCGAGTAGTAGCCCAGCACGTAGTAGTCGCTGGTCTCGTTGTCGATCCGCTTCAGGGCCTTGTCGAAGTCGTTCATGTTGACCACGGCGAAGCCGCCGGTCTGCTCGGCCAGCACGCGCAGGCTGTTCTGCGATTCCCGGATGTACTCGTTCCAGTCCTTGGTCGGCACTTCCTCGTCCAGGTCCTGGCCGGCCACCAGACCGCGCGGATCGATGGTGTAGAAGCTGGCGTTGGCGCGGTTGGCGGCGCGCGTCAGCTCCGCGAGCTCGCGGATCAGATCGGACTCGGCCAGCATCTGCTGGCTCTGCTGGTTGCGGAAGAACGGATCGCTCTGCAGGTCGTTGGCGTTCTCCACGTTCATGCGGCGGGCCTGCTCTTCCAGCCGGCCCTGCTCGAACGGGTTGAAATCGTAGCCGTTGCTGATGTAGATGACGGCCTTGCGGCGGTTCTGCAGCTTCTCGAGGTTCTTGATGAGATCGTAGGCCGTGGAAAACGCCACGTGCGCGCGATGCCGAAGTTCAGTGGGGCCGTTCGGGCCCTGTCCACCCTGGATGATCTCGGTCGGCTTCAGGGAGTTGCCCGTGATGCGGGAGATGGCCGATTCGAGCACCTGGCGGTCGTAGGTGAGCTGTTGCGAGATGACCGAGGTCCCCGTCGTCACGATGCCGAACATGTCGCCCTCGTGAATGAGGTTCTTCAGCATCTTCTTGATCAGCTCGCGCGTACGCGGCGTATCGCGGAAGCCGAGGTGCAGGTCGTCGATGAACAACAGGAACACGCGGCCCGCGGTGTCGTTGGTCGGCCGGTTCCGCGGGAGGATGATGCCCTCCTGCACGGGCGCCGGCGGCGGGGCCTGCACGCTGTAGGCGCGCCCGCCGTGAATCAACTCGAGCGACGCGATCGTCTGGCGGACGCCGTCTTCGTACACCTCGATCTCGCCGGGCTTGAGGTCGGCGATGAACTGGCCGCGGTTGTCGCGAACGATGAGGTCGGTGGTGATGAGATCGACGCTGGCGCGAAAGTCGGGGCCAGGGGCCTGCGCCTGTGGCGCGGCGGGTGTGGGCTGCTGCGCCTGGACGCCAAGCGGCCCCAGCGCGATCGCCAGGAAGCCCGCAACCAGGCATGCGAACAGCCCAGCAGAGATGCACCGGTGTGTGTTGCGCATAGGCCGAAAGTATAGCAGTCTTGCCGCATGCGCTTGGCGTTGGCGTCGGACCATGCGGGATATGACTTGAAGCAGGAGCTTCTGGCCTTGCTGCAGGGCTGGGGCCACCAGGTCGAGGACCTGGGCGCCCACTCGAAGGAGCCGGTGGACTACCCCGACGCCGCCGCGGCGGTGGCCGGCGCCTTGCGCGAGGGTCGCGCCGAACGCGGCATCGTGGTGTGTGGGAGCGGCGCCGGCGTCTCGATCGCGGCCAACAAGTTCCCAGGCATTCGAGCCGCGGTGTGCCACGACACCTATACGGCGCATCAAGCCGTCGAACACGACGACATGAACGTGTTGTGCCTGGGCGCGCGGGTGGTCGGCGGGGCGCTGGCTGCCGATGTCGCCGCGGCGTTCCTGAGCGCCCGGTTTTCTGGGGAAGGCCGGCACCGCCGCCGGCTCGACAAGGTGCTGGCGATCGAGCGCCAGTTCTTGAAGGCAGCCGACTAGCCTTCGGTGACCGGCGGGCCGTCGGTCACGGGCCGCTCTCCCCTGCCGCCGCGGCGCCTCCGGCGCGTCAGCACCCGCGACAACCGCTCCAAGGCTTCCGCGGCCTGCGCCATGCGGTCGGCATCGTCGGTCCCGTCACCGCCCCACCCCTCTGGATTGAGTCGCTCGACCAGCGTCAGGAGGGCCAACTTGCGGGTCTCATCCGTCGTCCGCCGCTCGACCCGCTCGCGCGCCAGCGGATAGACCTCGGCCAGGAACGCGCGTTTCTCGTCGCTGGTCTGGCCCTGAATCGTCGCGGGAATCCCAAGGCTTGGCGCGCGGGGTGCCGCGGGCTGAGCCGGCGGCGGCGTGTCGGCCTCTGGCGGAGGCGCAGCACGGGGCGCCCCTTCCTCCTCGCGCCGCGGCCGCTTCCGACGGGTCTCCGGGGCCGCCTCGATGATCTGGCGCTCGGCGAAGACCGCTCTCCAGTCGAACGGGACGTCGGGATAGGTCGCCTCGATCTGCCGCATCGTGGCCGTTTCCAGAGGCTGGCGGCCCACTCGGGCACCGCCCGGACCCCGAAACGCGTAGAGAATTCGAGATCGCTGCCGACCGCCCTCGTGGAACCAGTGCATCAGGTACGCGGTTTCGTACCCTCGCTTGTCGCGGATCACGCGCAGGAAAGGCACGGTTAGCGAGGCTCCGCCTCACACCAACAAGCGTGCAGGCTCCGCCTCGCTAGCGCAGTGTCTGCTTGCCCCGCGTCCCGCGGGGCGTAGAAAACTTGACTCATTCGGTCGAGCACTCGCGAGTCAATTTTCTAGCGGCGCTTGACCGGCTTGCCTGGCTTGGCGGCGGGGGCGGCTTTCTTCGCCGGCGCCTTCGCCGCGGGTCGAGCCGCGGCACGGCCGTTGGTCGTCGCGCGCTTGGGCGCCACCGGCGGCTTGACGGTGCGAGCTTTCGGCGCCACCTCCCGCTTGGGTGGTGCCTTGACGACCGGTTTGGCCGCGACCTTCGCCGGCGCCTTGGCGGGCGCTTTGGGCACCACCACTCTAGCGGGCGCTTTGGCGGCCGCTTTCGGGGCCGCCTTGACGGCCGAGCGGTCCACCGCCCCAGGAGCCCGCTGCACCAGCACAAACCGAATCTGCTCGCCGACGGTGTGGTACGCCCAGATCTCGGTCACCTCGATGGCGTGGTCCGCGCAGAGCCGGCGCGTGACGTCTATGGAGGTCGCGGGGACATACAAGTGGAAGTCCGCTCGCTGCTTCGAAAAGGCGACCCACTGCGACATGGCCTCGAGGTTGTTGACGGATTCCGCCGTCTCCACTTCCACCACACCCACCAGACGGTGGCTCCGCTCGGTGGAGTGCAACACGAGGTCCGGGTACCAAGGGGAGGGCCCAGCGCCGACGGGAGCGGTCTGCTCGTGCCCAGGATTGATGGCCACGTCGAATTTCCGCTTGTACTTCGCCTGTAACAGACGAATCACCCGATCGTGTTCGAGCTGCTCGCGCACGGGCCGCACGAGGATTGGGCTCAATTCAACCTCCGACTGTGGGGTAAGGACCTGAAGTCGCCTCTGATAGCGGCGGCGAGCGCCGAAAATATAGCACAATGCCCGGGTGGCAGCCCCCCTCGTGCCCCGACCCATCGCGCGCATCCTCCTCGTCAACGACGATCCGACAGTAGCGGACTCGTGCGCGCGGGCCCTTCGGCTCGATGGCCACGAGGTATGGGCGGCTCTATCGGCCGACGACGGCCTGCGGCTGGCGCGCACCCACACGCCACACGCGGTGGTCGTCGACGTCCGCACGCCCCTCGCCTGCGCGCTCGGTCTGATCGAAACGCTGCGGCGGCTCCCGCAACTGGCCGTGGCACCCATCGCGGTCGTCAGCGGCGATCGCCACCCAGCGCGCGCCACGCTCGATCAGCTGAGCGCGCTCGGTATCCAGGTGCGCTACAAGCCCCTCTGGCTGAACGAGCTGGTGGCCCTCTCCCGCTCCCTGGTACGCCCCGCGTGAAGGACCGGTTCCTCAGGGCCTGCCGCCGGCAGCCCGTCGACGCAACGCCGGTCTGGTTCATGCGGCAGGCGGGGCGCTACATGGCGGAGTACCGCGCCCTGCGCCAGCAGCACAGCCTGCTGGACATCTGCCGCAATCCGGATCTGGCCACCGAGGTCACGCTGCAGCCCGTCCAGCGCATCCCAGTGGATGCGGCGATCCTGTTCTCGGATCTCCTCATCCCGCTGGCGCCGCTGGGACTGCCCTTCGACTTCGTCGGCGGCGAAGGCCCGAAACTGGAGCGCCCGATCAGCTCGACGGACGACATCGACCGCTTGCGTCGGTTCGAGCCCCGGGAAGATCTCGCATTCGTGCTCACGGCCATCGGACAGATCCAACAGGAGCTGGCGGGCCGGGTGCCGCTGATCGGGTTTGCGGGGGCGCCGTTCACGCTGGCCTCGTACGCGATCGAGGGTGGACACTCCAACTCCTTCGCAAAGACCAAGGCGTTGATGTACGGGCACCCGGAGGCCTGGCACCGGCTCTGCGGCCTGCTGGCGGAGCTGGTGGGCAACTACCTGGTGGCGCAGATCGACGCGGGCGTCGACGCCGTGCAGGTGTTCGACTCGTGGGTGGGCCATCTGAACGCCGCGGACTACGTGGAGTTCGCGCAGCCGCACTCGCAGCGCATCTTCGATATCGTGGGCGACCGCGTGCCGACGATCCATTTCGGCACGGGCACCGCGATGATGCTCGGCGAGATGGCGCGCGCGGGCGGTCAGGTGGTCGGCGCGGACTGGCGGATCGGGATCGACGAAGCGTGGGACCGGATCGGCCACGACCGCGCCATCCAGGGCAACCTGGACCCGACCACGTTGCTAGGGCCGGTAGCGCGCATGTATCGGCAGGTGGACGACATCGTCGCGCGCGTCAACCGACGCCCTGGGCACATCTTCAACCTGGGTCACGGCATCCTGCCCTCGACGCCCGTCGAGCACGTCCAGATGCTGGCCAGCTACGTGCACCAGGTCACCGCGCGACCCGCCTCCACGGCCTAGCTCTTCTGGTGAACGAGACGGTCGATGTCGTGGTCATCGGCGCCGGCATCGCCGGCTTGTCCGCTGCCTACGACCTGAATGCGCGTGCGACGACGCTCCGCGTGCTGGATCAGGCCGCCACGCCCGGCGGCGTCGCGCAGACCGAGCGCCTGGGCGACTGGGTGATCGATCGCGGCCCCGATTCGTTCCTCCTGCAGAAACCGGCCGCTCTGGAGCTGTGCACGGAGTTGGGCCTGGAGAGCCAGCTCATCTCCACGCAACAGCCTCGAACGGCCTATGTCCTGCGGGACGGGAGCCTCCACCCGCTGGCCGAAGGCTCGTTCCTGGGTTTTCCCCTGTCGCTGAAAGCGCTGGCCACGTCATCTCTCTTCACGACCGCCGGCAAGGCCCGCATGGCCGCCGAAGTATTCATCCCGCGGCGCGAGTGGCGGGACGAGGACGACGAATCCATCGGCGCGTTCGTCGCGCGCCGGTTCGGGCGCGAGGCGGCCGACTATCTGGCGGAGCCGCTCCTGGCCGGCATCCACGCGGGGGATGTGGACGACCTGTCGGTGCGCGTGCTCTTTCCGCGCCTGGTGGAGACCGAACGGCGGCATGGCAGCATCCTGCGGGCCTTCCGCGCGCTCAAGCCCACGCGGTCCGCGCGCGGTGCGTTCGCGTCGCTCGCGGCCGGTGTCGGCAGCCTGGTGGAGGCGCTGGTCGCGCGACTGCCCCAGGGAACCTTACGGCCTGGCACCCGGGCGACGTCCGTCCAGCGCGACAACGAGGGCCGCTACCTGGTCAGCACGACCGACGGCTCATGGCTGGCGCAGGCCGTCGTGCTGGCGGTCCCCGCCTATGAAGCCGCGACGCTCGTCGCAGGACTCGATGGACAGCTCGCGACCGCGTGCTCGGCGATTCGCTACGCGTCGACGGCCACGGTGGCGCTCGGATACCGAACCGAGCAGGTTCCGCATCCGTTGCGCGGGACCGGCTTCGTCGTCCCCCGCGCCGAGGGTTCGGCGCTGCTGGCGGCCACGTGGGTCACATCTAAATGGCCGGGGCGCGCGCCGGCCGGCCACGTGCTGCTGCGTGCGTTCTTCGGCGGGGGACGGGACCCCGATCGGCTGGACCGTCACGACGACGCAGGGCTGGTGGCATTGGCCCGCGAGGAGTTTGGCGCCATCCTGGGAGCGACGGGCGAGCCGGTGCTGGATCGCACGACCCGGTGGCTGCGTCAGAGCCCGCAGTACTCCGTCGGCCACGCCGATCGTCTGGCCGCGATCGAGCGCCGGCTGCACCTGCACGCGGGCCTCTTCGGCACAGGCAGCGGCTTCGGTGCGATTGGCATCCCCGACTGCATCAGCCACGGGCGGCGCGTCGCGTCGCACGTGACCTCGTTCCTCCATACAATGGGGCGCCCATGAAGCCGGTTCATCTGCTCGGTGTGCCCCTGGATCTCGGCGCCGGGCGTCGTGGCGTCGACATGGGGCCCTCGGCGTTCCGGATCGCGGGCCTGGGGGAACAGATCGCCAGCTTGGGGCGCACGGTCGTTGACCGCGGCAACATCGCCACGCCACTCCGGGAGACGAACGCCCCTGGCGACCCTCGCAAGAAGTACATCGCCGAGATCGCGGACGTGTGTCGCAACGTGTTCGCCTCGGCGCACGACGCCTTCGCGGCCGGCGCGCTGCCGCTGGTCCTCGGCGGCGACCACAGCCTGGCCGCGGGCTCGGTGGCCGCCAGCGCCGCCTGGATGCGCGCCTCGGCGCAGGCGCCCGTCGGCCTCATCTGGGTGGACGCGCATGGGGACATGAACACGCCGCAGACCTCGTCGAGCGGCAACGTCCACGGCATGCCGCTGGCGGCTCTCCTGGGCTCCGAGCCGCGGGAGTTGTCCAGCATCGGCCAGGGAACGTCGGTGCTGGCCCAGCACACGGTGCTCGTCGGGATCCGCAATCTCGACGACGCGGAAAAGGACCAGGTCCGCGCGTCCGGCATTCACGTGTTCACGATGAAGGACATCGACCGGGACGGGATGGCCCTGGTGGCCGAACGCGCCATTCGGGCGGCGTCCGAGGGCACGGGCGGCATCCATGTGTCGTTCGATATGGACGCCTGCGATCCGTCGATCGCGCCCGGCGTCGGCACGCCCGTCCGGGGCGGCCTCGGCTACCGCGAAGCGCACCTGCTGATGGAGCTCGTGGCCGATTCCACGCGAATGGTCGCGATGGACCTCGTGGAGGTCAACCCCACGCTGGACGTCCGCAACCAGACGGCCGAACTCGGCATCGAACTGGCGCTGTCGGCGCTGGGGAAAAGGATCTTGTAGAGGTCGCCGGTCTACGGTCGCCGGTCTACGGTCGTCAGGCTCCGGTCGTCAGTTTCCGGTCTCCGGTCGCCGGTCCAGTCTCAGGTGGCGCTGTGCCTTCAGTCCTCCGAAGGGCGATCGACCCACTCGATGACGAGGATCGGCACAGGTCCGCGATCGGGCTGGAGTCTGAGGCCGAGTTGCTCCTGAACGGCTGCAAAGAGCGACGGGAAATTTCGATCGTCGGGCTCGCGGGCTGCGGGGTCAGTGGCCGAGAACTCGTCAGGCCTCCAGCTCAGATCCACAGTGAAGGATCCGCTCAGTCCGGTTCTGTCCAGCACCGTTCGGTCCACCCGAACAGAGAGAGCCGCCGCGAGTTGGCTCATCGAAGTGTTTATGGCTTTCTGTCGAGCGTCTAATGGAATCGGCCCAACGCTTCAAATGAGCCGCGTCCGCTCGGCTCCATTTGGAAGTTAGCTCACTAACACCGCCCGCTTGGTTGGTGCTGGTAGCTCCAACGCCGCGAACCAGGACGCCGGAAACAAGTAGTCCTCACCGGACTCGTCGATCACCCGAACTCGCCGGTGACGTACCGCGACCGTGTCTGGCACGACCTCGTAGATCTTCCGGAGTTCGAGGGATACCTCATATCCCTCGTTCCGAACGCATACGGCAAAGGAGCGGCGTGGTTTGGCCATGGTCCTCAATCGATGTAGCGCTTGATCTTCAACTCACGACGGCCATGCCTGTGGCCTCGTCCAATGTAGCTCTGCTCGTGCGACGAATCCATCCGAGAGCCGAATCGTGGCAAGTCCCTTCCGTTTCCGCCACCGGCCCGGCCCATATTTCTTTCGGAGACGAGTTGTCGCCCCCTTAAAGGGGACTCTCGCGCGTGTATGGTGGTGGTGGCGCCTGTGCCACCAGAACCTGCAACGAGTTGACCAACAGAACGAGGGCTACCGTTGTTCTTAACATCGATGCTCCCTTGGCTGCCTAACAAATAGTATGCCGACCGGCCTAATCCCATATCGGCGCTCGTCCTCGCCGCATATTCCGTCGAACTCAGATTCAGACCTGCCGGATCAGTGAATTTCACGAACTATGCGGACCGGCACAACGCGCCAGCACTGGTGCCGGCATCGAGGCCTGCGAATCGTCTTCAAGCTGGGTTGGTTCGGACCCGACCTGATCTTGGTTGGCGGTGGGGTAGCTGGGCGGCGTCGACCTCGACGATCTCCGCTGACCCGCGCGACGATTCGAGCTCGAGGTCGAGCTGCTCCCGGAGCGCCGTGAAGATCGAGAGAGTGTCGTCGGGGCCCACGGGGACCGGTCCCGCCGAGCCGGCCACCATTCGAGATGGCGGGTCCGCAGACCTCGGAAGACGGGGCGTGGACAGACGATTGGTCCTGGGCCACCAGGGACGCGGCCAGGGTCCCCGTCAGGAGTACCACGGAGCAGCCCTGCGGCGTCCTGGGGACTGGAGCCCGGCGACCGGCGACCGGCGACCGGCGACCGGCGACCGGCGACTGATTCCCCTACTTCGGCAACAACCGCTCGATCTCGTCCATCACCTGGTTCATGCGCGCGATGGTCAGCTCCAGCGGCTGGTCGGTGGTCATGTCCACGCCGGCGTCCTTCAGCAGGTCGATCGGGTACTTCGACCCGCCGGAGCCGAGGAACGTGAGGTACCTCGCCCGCGCGGCGGTGTCGCCCGCCAGCACCTTCGACGACAGGGCCTCGGCCGCGGTGAACGACGTGGCGTACTGGAACACGTAGAAGTCCCGGTAGAAGTGCGGGATGAAGCTCCACTCGTGGGCGATGTAGTCGTCCACGACGGTCACCCCCTGATCGTGCCCGTAGTACTTGCGCGTGATGTCGAGGTACAGCTTGGCCAGGCCCTCGCCGGTCGTCGGCTGGCCCTTCTCCGCCGCCTCGTGCATCCGCAGCTCGAACTCCGCGAACTGTGTCTGCCGGAACACGGTGGACTTGATGCCCTCGAGGTAGTTGCCCAGGATCGACAGCCGCGTCGGCGTGTCCTTGATCTGCTTCAGCACGTGATCGACCAGGAGGGCCTCGTTGAAGGTGGAGGCCACCTCGGCCACGAATGTCGCGTAGCTCGCCGTCGGGTACGGCTGCCGCTTGTTCGAGTAGTAGCTGTGCATCGTGTGGCCCAGTTCATGGGTCAACGTGCTGACGTCGTTGTACTGCCCCAGATAGTTGAGCAGCATGAAGGGGTGCACGTCGTAGGCGCCGCCGTTCGAGTAGGCGCCCGACACCTTGCCCTCGGTGGGGTACCAGTCCAGCCACCGCTCCTTGAACGCACGCTTGAGGACGTCGGTGTACTCGCTACCCAGCGGCGCCATCGACGCGACGACCAGCGCCTGCGCCTCCTCGGGGGTGTACTTCAGATCCACCGAGGCCACCAGCGGCGCGTACAGATCGTAGTAGTGCAGGTCGTCGGTAACGCCCATCATCCGCTTGCGCAGCTTCAGGTATCGATGAAAGGTGGGCAGGTTCTTGTTTACGCCGTCGACGAGGCGCGTGTAAACCGGCACCGGGATGTTGGGGCCGTTGAGCGCCGCCTCCAGGTTCGATCCGTACTTGCGCGCGCGCGAGTAGAAGAGCGACTTCTGGACGTTGGTGCTCATGGTCGTGCCGAACGTTCGCCCGAAGCTCCCCAAGGCGCCGAAGAACGCCGTCATCGCCGCCTTGCGGTCCTGCCGGTTGGCCGACGTGCGGAGCACCGAGTAGCCAGCCTGGTCCACCTTCGCGCTCTGACCATCGCTCAGCGTGATGGAGGGATACGGGAAGTCGGCGTTGGCGAGGATCGTGTAGACGTTCGATGCGGATCCTGCCAGGGGGCCGGCGTCGGCCAGCAGCTTCTCCTCCGGGTCGCTCAGCGTGTGCGCGGCGCGGCGGACGATGTCGCGCAGGTAGAAGGCGTAGGGGGCCAGGCGCGGCTCGGACGTGAGAAACGCCTCGACTTTCGGGCTCCCGATGCGCAGCACCTCCGGCTCGATGAACGCCGCCTGCCCGGCAAAGTTCGCATACAGCTGCTGCATCTCCTGCTGCATGCCCTGCGGCTCGGAGATCCGCGTGTCCTGGTCGGCGACCATGCTGGCGTAGACGTAGAGCCGCGACAGCTCCTTGTCGAGCCGCGACATCAGCTCCAGCGCCTCGGCCAGACGACCCGCGGACTCGCCCAGGGCGCCCTGGTGCCGCCGCATCGCGGGCAACTCGGCGGTGATCGCGTCCTTCCGGACCCGCCATGCCGCCTGATCCGGGTAGATATCGGCGAGGTTCCATTTGAGAGCGTCGGGCACCTTGGCCCGATCACGCTCCTGCGCAGTCAGCAACATCGACATGGGCGTCACCACGAGAAGGGTCGCAACGGCAATACGTCGAGCACGCAACATAGTCGGCTCCGTATGACACGCTCGCATCACAGGCGCGAGGTAAGAGTGCCCTCTAGCATACCCTCCTCGTTGGGCATTGAGCATTGGGCATTGAGCATTGACTAGGTACAATCACTTCGCATGGCGCGTCGGTCCCTGGCACCGGACTGGGCATCCCTCCCGGACGACGCCCTCCTTGACGTCACCCTGTCGGACCTTCCCCTGACCATCGAAGGGGCGCTCGCCGCTCGCATCGCGCAGCTTCGCGACGAACTGGCCAGCGTCGGCCTGGGCTGCCCGCTCCATTTCTACTTGTCGGACGAGTGGTTCACGCCGGATGGGGGCACGGCCATCGCGGTGCCCTTCTACCTGGCGCACCCACGCCTGGAACGCCTCGAGGAGGCGCAGATGTTCGAGGTGGAAGGCGGCGAACACGGATGGGCGATGCGGATCCTGCGTCACGAAGCCGGCCACGCCATCGACAACGCGTTTCGCCTGCGCCTGAAGCGACAGCGGCGCGTCGTGTTCGGATCGCCCCGCGAACCGTACCCCGAGTTCTACACACCCAAGCCGTACAGCAAGAGCTACGTCCTGCACCTCGACGCGTGGTACGCGCAGAGCCACCCCGACGAGGACTTCGCGGAAACGTTTGCCGTGTGGCTGACGCCGCGAAGCCAATGGCAGCAGCGATACGCCGGCTGGCCGGCGCTGCGCAAGCTCGAGTACATGGATCAGTTGATGGCCTCACTCAAGGGCGTCACGCCGCGGGTCAACAACCCGGTGGAGATCGACCCACTCCCCGCTCTGCGACGGACGCTGCGCCGGCACTACCGCGACAAGCGGCGCCACTACGGCGTGGACTACCCGAACTTCTACGATCGTGACCTGCGGCGCATCTTCTCCGACGAGCCGCAGTTTGCGTCCAATCAGACCGCCGCGCAGTTCATCTCGCGGATCCGGCGGCCCGTCCGCCTCGCGGTGGCCGGATGGACCGGCATCTACCAGTACACGATCGACCAGGTGATCGAGGACATGGCGGCGCGGTGCAAGGAACTGCGCTTGCGCCTGTCCATGAGCGAAGACACGGCGCGCCAGGAGTTCACGGTGCTCCTGACGGTGCAAGCCATGAACTACCTGCACAGCGGTGGACACCGCTTGTTCCTGTGAAGCGCGCACGCGTCCTGGCGCTGGTCCACGACCACCTGGTGCCTCCCCGCGAGACCCGCGGCGTGGACGTCCGCGAGGCCGAGTGGAAGATGGAGTACGACGTCATCGAGACACTCCGCGAGATCGGGCACGAGGTCCGCGTGCGCGGGGTGCACGACGACTTGAGCGGCATCCGCCCCACCGTGGCCACGTTCCTCCCGCACATCGTCTTCAACCTCCTCGAGGCCTTCGCCGGGGTGGCGACATTCGACCAGAACGTGGTCAGCTACCTCGAGTTGCTGCGGCTGCCCTACACGGGATGCAATCCACGGGGGCTCATCATGGCGAGGGACAAGGCGCTGTCGAAGAAGCTCCTGGCGTACCACCGCGTGCCGGTCCCCGACTTCACCGTCGTCCGCGTGGGTCACAAGCCTGTGGTTCCGCGACGCATGAGCTTCCCGCTCATCGTCAAGTCGCTGTTCTTCGAGTCCTCGATCGGCATCTCGCAGGCCTCGGTCGTCGAGAACCAGGAGCAGCTGGCCAAGCGGGTGACGTTCGTGCACGAGAGCCTGGGCATGGCGGCCATCCTCGAACAGTTCGTCGACGGCCGAGAGCTGTATGTGGGCGTGATCGGGAACGAGCGGCTGGAAGTCCTGCCCGTGTGGGAGATGTCGTTCGCCGGGATGCCCGAGAACCGCTGGCAGATTGCCACCGAGCGCGTGAAGTGGAGCACGCGGTACCAGAAGCGTCACGGCATCATGACCAGCCGCGCCGATTTGCCCGCAGCCACCGTCGAGCACATCGGCCGGATCGCCAAGCGCACCTACCGCGCGCTGGACCTGAACGGCTACGCCCGCATCGACATCCGCCTGGATGCCGACGGGCGCCCCTACGTCATCGACGCCAACCCGAATCCCAACCTCGCGTACGGCGAAGACTTCGCGGAGTCGGCCGAGACGGCGGGCATCTCGTACGAGCAACTCCTGGATCGCATCATCCGTCTGGGGCTGCGGTGGGAGCCCGCCCGCACGGGCTGAACACCTTGGTTGCGTGGAACTCGTTACACGTCCGGGCGTGGTACGTCCAAGTCCTTGCAGATCTTCCTCGCGAGGTCTTGGTTGATTTCGCTGTGACGGGGAACCGTCGAGGCCTTCTTCGCAGTCCTGTTGACGTACACCGTGTGGCTCCCTCCTTCGCGCAAGAACTCGCACCCGTGCTGCTCCAGGTGCCGAAGGAGGTCGCGCCGCTTCACGCGGTGACCTTGAGCGGCTCCCTTATGAGGTCTGCCTCGGAGGCGTTCTCCAGGGCAAACGTCCGATTGGCTTCCACCACCAGGGTCACAGCCTCCCGGAGGTTGGCTCGCGCTTCCTCGAGTGTGGCACCCTGCGTATTGGCACCAGGAACTTCCTCAACAAACCCGATGTAGCCTTCGGGGACCTTCCGGTACACCGCCGTGAACTGCAAATCCATGAATTACATGCCTCATCGCCAATGATACGCCTGCCCGGTCGGAGCCCGCCCGCACGGGCTAGCGGCGCCGTTCAGGCGCGAGCGTCGTGGTGTGCGACGGCCAGAATGTGTGCGCTGGCCCCAATCAGCGTTGGCTCTGTTTCCAGCCGCCGCAGGACGTCGAGCAAACGCTCTCGTGCCACGGCGTCGTCGAGCCACGGATCCAGATCCTGGTTCATCCAACCCGGACCCTCGACCGCGATGAGTCTCGTGAATCGAAGCCCTGCCTCTTCGATCTCTGGCTGAATCTCCTCGGGGCGATGGAAATATGCCGTGGTGAACCACTCCGGTCGATCAGTGGAGTTCCGATGGACGCCGTCCGTGAGATCGCCATCGACAATGGCCGCGAACGCCTCGTCCCGAAGAGCGCCCTCCTGGATGCCGTCGCAGGCGGACGCAAAGCGTGAGATGTACGCGGATAGGAGCAACCCGCCAGGGACGAGCGCCCGGCGAGCCTGCGCAAGCGCCGTGACCCGATCGCGCCTGTCGGTCAGGTGGTACAGCGGACCAAACAGCAGGACCACGTCGAAGGCCGCCTCCGGCACCGCAAGCGTACGCGCGTCCCCGAGCTCGGCTCGCACCAGCGGTGACTCCGACGCATTCGACAACTCGTGGGCCCGCTGGACGTGTGCCGAAACGGGATCAACCAGGTGCACGCGGTAGCCACGACCGGCCAACGGGAGGGCGTACACGCCCGTGCCGCCTCCGACGTCCAGTACAGATGCCGGCGCTGGCGGCAAGTACCGCTCGAGGATCTCCCACGTGCGAAGCCACTCGAGGCGGCCCAGCGAGGCCGTCAGCCGCTGCTCCTCCTTCCCCTTCGCGTAGTAGTCCAGTATTTCGGAGGCGACCATCGGACAACCTGGCCGGAGCGTGAACCGAGCCCTGGCGCTACCTGCGGCGCGCCTTGGCGGCGGCTCGAGTCTTGGCCTTGCCGGTCGCGGACAGGGCGTGCTCGGTGGCGCGCATCATCGACTTGATGAACTCCGCACGGCGGAACCGCACCCCCGACCAGTCCTCGTCGATGGCTACCATGCGCACCGGCTCGAAGCCTGCGGCGCCCAGCACCTCCCACCCGGTGTCGCGGTTGATGGTCGAGCGGTACCGCTTCGACGTGCCCTTCGGATAGGCGAACCAGACTATGGCGTCGCCGCTGGTGCGCTCCGCCGCGACGCGCACGGCCGCGTCCACCTCCGGCTGCGACGTCACGAAGGCCAGGAAGAACCCCACGGCCTTCAGCCGGCCCGCCGCGCGATGCACGGTGACGTCCTCGAGTGCCTGCAGCTCAGGCTCGAACGACGCAGGCGCGTCGAGGACCAGGATGGGGTCCTGGTCCTTCAGGTTCATCTTGGCGAAAACGCTCATCGCAGATGCCCCGGCCAGCGCCCGTTACTTGCGGTCGTAGTGCTGCTTGCTCTTGATCGCGGTGCCGGCGGCGTCGGTCCCTTCGGACGTAATCGTCAGCACCCTCCCGTCAGGGGACAGCACCCACGTCTGGGTCTCGGACGGCTTGCCGCTGATGATCGCGGCTCGCGTCAGCGTCGTCGCGTTGGTCCGCTTGAAGCTGACCGTCGCAGGCTGATTCGGCACGGGATACTCCTTGCCGTCCACCTTCGCGGTGATCGTCACCTCGTTCAGCGCGTCCCCGCGCCACGTCTGCGCCTTGGACACCAGGTCGTCGCCCTTCAACTCCAGCGTCAGCACCCGACGTTGGGGCTGCGTGGCCGCCGGCTGGTAGGCGGACTTGAAGCGGTCCAACTCCCATGTCCCCGAGAACGAGGCCTGTGCATAGACCACCGACGGCGTAGTCATCAGCGCCAGCAGGGCGACCCGGCCAACGAATCGAGCAAACGTCTCCATCCCAGGGTCCTCCTTCACACGATCAGGTGACACCAACTCCGACGACTCAGCTTCAGCGTGCCGGCGCCGGCCTGGCACGTTCGACCACTGGCAGTGGTGGAACCGTGACGCAAGGCGTGGGGTTGAACTTCGTACCGTCAGCCTCCAGCTTGAACTGCGTGCTGGTGTAGAACGGCTGGGTCAAGTACCGCGGGTCCTCGATGATCGTGGTGACGTGCAGCCACTGATCGCCGTTGGGATACGCCGGCAGCCGGTGGAAGTACTCGGTGATCACGGCCTGCTCGCTGTACGGCACACCGTTCTTGCGCAGGTAACCCTCGCGGAACTGGGTCGTTGTGACCTTCAGGGATCCGCCGCGCTGGATGGATGCAATCCCCCGCGGCGGCGGCCCACCGCGCAGGCCCTGGCCTCCGCCGCCAGGTACCACCACCTGGCCGGCCGGGCCAGCGCCAGGCCCCGGCGGGGCCTCGGCCCCTCGTCCCACCCCCGGGCCTTCCCACACGCCGACCGATTGGCCTTGCCATGTGCGCTCGGCTGGCGCCGGTGCCGGGCCGAAGGTCAAGAGACGCGTTTGGGTGCCCGCGTCGAACTCCAGCTTCAAGGTGGCGGGATCGGCCCATGAGACGCGCAGTCGGCCGGGCTGCCGCATGATGCCGCCGACGCCGAACGCTTTGCACTGGAGCCCCGCTGCGGTGTCTCTGGCCAGGTCCCACGCGTCGGCCACCTTGCGGGCTTCGGCGTTGACGGGGATGCTGGACACATCGCCCTTGGGCGGCGTAACCATCCGCCACCGATAGTCTTCGGTGACCACGGCCACCCAGTTGCCGGTTAGATCGATCGGTGCCAACTCGCGCGCCGTGCGAGGGGCCGCGGGCGCTCCCCCTCGGCCTCGCGCCTGGCCGCCAGCCACGCTCGTCGACAACGGGCCCGCGACCAGCCACGTCAGCGCGCCACAGAGCGCCAGCAGGCCCACGCGAGACGGCGACGATGCAATGCGCCTCATCGCGCGCCACCCGCCGACGCCGAACCGCGTCGCGCGGCCACCGCGTCCGCGTAGAGGGACTCCACGAAGGCCGCCGACGATGCGGGGCCGGCCGCCGCCGCGTAACGCCCGTCGTAGTCGAGCGACGGCCGCGCCGCCTTCACCTGCGCCAGCGTCAGGCCTCGTTCCACCATGTCGCGCACACGCTCCGACACGATGACCAACATGTCCCGGTACTCCACGACGTCGGCCTCGTCGGACACGCGCCCGTGTCCAGGGATGATCAGGGTTCCGCCGTCCTGCAGGAGCTTGCTGGGCACGGCCAGCTCCAGGATACGATTGAGGGCAGCGATCGAGCCGGCCACGCTGCCCCCGTTGGCGAGGTCGATCACGGGATAGTCGGTCGTCTTGAACAGGTCGCCCGTCACGAGCACGTCGGAGCGCCGGAAGAACACCATCATGTCGGCGTCGCTCGACGCGGCGCCCGCGTGCGTCAGGATCACGGGTTCTCCGTTGTACGGGAAGTCGCGGGAGTCCTCGAAGAAGGTGTTGTAGGGTCGGCCCCGGTCGGGCACCTTGGCGGCGATCATCCGCAGGTTCGCGTTCTCGTGCGCCACCACCGCGGCGACGTTGCCGTTGACGGTCTTGCCCGCAAACGACACCACTTCGTTGCCGCCGATATGGTCGGGGCGAAACGTCGTGTTGATGACCCACCGGATCGGCTTGTCGGACAGCTCCCGCACCGCGGCCAGCACCTTCTCGGCCATGGCGCCGCTGCCGGGATCCACCACCACCACGCCGTCTGGCCCGACCTGCACCGCCACGTTGGCGCCGGCGCCAACGATCATGTGGAGGTTGCCCTGGACGTGCACCGAACGCACCTCGCCGGCCGGTACGCTGGTCGGCCGGTCACCGGGGCCCACGCCGATTTGATCCGGGACCGCGGGAGCGGGAACACCGACCGCGCTCGTCGCACGACCGGAACGGATGGTCTCGACGTACTCGGGCCGCGTGGTCGCCGCCCCGCCGCGCACGGCCTCCTGCGGCATCGCGTACTTGAGCCCCACTTCCGTCAGCCACGGATTCTTGCCGGGCAGGAACGCCGGCACCTGGTGGCGCGGCCGCGGAATCTCATTGACGTACTCGCAGTTGTACAGCCAGTTGCTGTTGCCCCGATCCATGACCACGAACTCCTGGCTGCGGATGTAGGGCTCCGTCAAATACACGGGATCGGTGGCGATGGTCACGTGCGACATCACGTTGCCGTGGCGCATGAAGTGCTCCACCACCGTCGCGCGGTCGCTGTTGGGAATCCCGCTGCGGCGGAAGTAGCCGGCCTTCAGGTGCGTCGTGGTCACCGTCAGGATGTCGCCGTTCCACTCGCCGGTCGAGAAGCCCACGAACGAATGGGGCGCATACTCGGGCGGATGCGGGCGACCGTCCAGCCAGATGGTTCGCCATTGCTGGTACGTGCCGATGTAGAACTTGAGGGCGAGCAGCTCCTGCGAATCGGGCTGCCGCTCTTCCCAGATCCGGAACTGCAGAGGCCCATGGAAGAGATAGGGCATGGTGTACGGCTGGCACTGGTGCTCCAGAACCGTCGTGCGTTCCACGTCCCAACTGTCGGCAAAGAGCCGGGCGGCCTCGTTCACCGGCAGCCCCGAATAGTCGTTGGGTTCGACGCCGGGGACGCGGTCGGGCTGGTCCTCGTGATACCGCCCCGCCCAATCGCCGACCAGACTCACCTGCCCGAAGGCGGGGCCGCTCCAGGCGACCACGACCGACACGGCCAGCAGCGCACGGCATGCGCGACTCATCACACTTCCTCCGTTAGAAAACTTGACCGCCAGAATCCCAACCAAACGAGTCAAGTTTTCTCCGCCCCGCGTAGCGGGGCAAAAGACCACTGTCACTTACTGCAACACCTGGGTTTTGGACGTCGTGCTCTGCAGGTGCTCGTTGAGATCCGGCAGGCACGAGACTTCCTGGATGTCCACGTCGTCTACGCGGTTGAACCGTTTGGTGCTCTTCCACTCCCCGTCCCAGTTCTCGGGGTCGGTCATCGTGTATTCGATCTCGAGCTGCTTGCCGTCACTGACCAATTTCATCCGCTCGATGATCCGCAGTTGCTCGCCGGCCGGGATGGACATGCCCCCCTGATCCATCCAGTGGTGGTCGCCGCGGAAGTGCCGGGTGTCCACCACCAGCGTGTCCCCCTCCCACCGGCCAATCGACTCGCCGTTGTAGGTCCGAACCACGAGATCGGGGTCGGTGTGCGAGCGCCCGTCCAGGTAGACGATGCGTAGGCTGTTCATGAACCCGCTCACCATGTAGATCGAAGTCGGGATCTGGATCATGGCCATCGGCCAGTACCGCGTCATGATCAGCGGCAGGCCGGCCGGCCAGCACTGGCCGATGTCGTCCTTGTAGACCTTGCCCTCGGCGGCGGCCTTCTGCGAGGCGTCGGCTTCCGCCTGCGCCGCGGGCTTGAGCGGCGGATACGGCGGGCCGAAACGCCAGGCGTTGGGGTTCTCGCTGACGTCGATGAACCAGTTGCCCGTCACGCTGAACGGGGCGGCCGGCCGTGCCTTGGCGATATTGGCGGGCGCCAACGCGCTCAGGGGTTCGGCGGACGCGTCGTTGGTGGCGCCGCTCCCTGCGGGCGGCTCGATGGTCGGCGCCTGCAGCGACGGAGTGTTGCATCCCAGATTTCCGGCCAGCAAAGGGAGCGCAACAATGGCCACGATGGCCAGGGCATTCAGCGTCAGCCGCGGTGCGGTACGCACGTTACTTCGAATCCGGCGTGCCCAGCCGAGCCGGGCGTTCGAGGAACGTGCGGCCGTCGGCCAGCGTCAGCGAGACGAAGATGCCGGCGGGCTCGCCGCTGCGGACCGGGTTCACCACCACCGTCACCTTGTCACCGGGCTTGATGAGGTTCGACTTCCACCCCGCTCGGACGAGATAGGTGGGCGAGGTCA
>Ga0307505_10000351_pt1 | contig 52806 bp, 48 predicted proteins | sample 23_S_MG_FD_202183 | JGI IMG/M metagenome (GOLD analysis project Ga0307505, IMG submission 202183) | Soil microbial communities from Populus trichocarpa stands in riparian zone in the Pacific Northwest, United States - 23_S | ecosystem: Environmental > Terrestrial > Soil > Riparian zone > Trees...
TCGCCCGGTGGCCGGTGGCGATGCGACCGGCAAGCGACGCTTCCCAGCCAAAGGCCGTGGCCGTCATGCCACTCGGCTTGAGCACCGTTTCCTGCATCTGTTTGCGCATCGGCAGACCGCTCTTGTGCTCGATCGCCAGGCGCAGGTACTCAAATCCCTCGCCTGAGTATTCATGGCGTGCGCCGGGCGCAAAGTCGAAGCTCAATGCGCTGTTGCCCCGCCAGTTCCGGAATCCGGTCTGATGGCTCAGCGCGATGCGTGGCGTCAACTCGAAGCGGCGCGGATCCCCGGCGATATCCGGATCCACCCAGTATTCGGCGAGGCGGCTGTCCAGGGTCAGCTCGCCATCGGCGATCAGGTGCAAGGTCATCAGAGCGAAAACCGGCTTGGTCAACGAGGCGACGTTGAACACCGTGTCCTGGGTCATCGGCTCGTCTGGCGCGCGCGTGCCGAAGGTGGCGGTCCAGGCCACGCGCCCGCGCTCGATCTTGGCGAGTGCGACGCCTGGCACTCGGGTTTGGTGCATCAGCTCGGGCATCCGTGCCGCGATTTCCGCGGGGGCTTGCGTCACCAGCGGTGGCGTGGCCGTGGCCGCGACCGGAAGCGACAACGTCAGATTCAGGGCAAGAAGCTTGAGTCTCATCGAGAGTCCTTGTGCAGTGAAGGAAAACAGCGGCCAGCCGCGCCCGTCGGGCGCCCAGCGCGCCCGCTGCAGGCAAGGCCTGGTCAACGAGTGGAGTCGCGATCGACGATGTAGTGGATCAACATGCCCAGTCCGATCGCGCAGAACAGCAGGCCGAAGGCGGAGGGATCTTCAACGCCAAGGTCGAGCACGTCGATGACGACGCCGCCAAGACCCAGCAGGAACAACACCAGACCCCACTTGAGCGAGGCTTTGCGGCGATTGATCTCGTCGGCGTGCAGCAGCGTCTGCACGAGACTTTCGCTCGCGTGCGTCTCGGCAAGCCGGCGACGCAGGCGTGCGTCGACGACGATGCGAATCGTCACGACGATGCAGATGGCGAACACGATCGGTATCAGAATGGCGATGATGTCGTACATGAGGCGAGTGTCCCGCCGACAGTCGTGAGCCGGCCATGTCCAGATGGAGTCCACGTGGGACCGAACGGTTGCAGTCGCCCGGATTGCAACCGTGAACGCGCGGATGGACTCCAACATCCACATGAGCGAAGACAGGGACATGGTCGCGGCCGCGCTGGCGCGCGCGCCGGGAGCCTTCGCGGCCCTGGTGTCGCGGCACGAAAAACTGGTGTGGCACGTGATCTACCGCATGGTCCAGCATCCAGAAGAAACGCGCGACCTGAGCCAGGAGGCATTCCTGCGGGTGCATCGCCAGTTGGGCCAGTTCCGCTTCGAAAGCGCGCTTGGGACCTGGATCGGACGGATCGCGTTCAGCGTCGCGTGCCGGCATCTGCGCCGCCAGCGCATTCCGCTGGACGACTCCGGCGACGACGTGTCGGCGGCCGAACGCGTGAGCGACGATTTCGATCTGAATGCGGCCATGGCCGACGCCCAACTGCTGCAGCGCATGATCCAGGCAATCGAGGCATTGCCGCCGCTGCAACGCACCGTCATCACGCTCTACCACCTCGACGAAATCGGTGTCGCCCAGGTCGCCCTGATCACCGGGCTCGCGGAGGGAACCGTGAAAAGCCATCTGTTTCGCGCCCGCATGCGTCTGCGCCAGCAACTGCAACACCTGATGGGTGAAACATGACGAACTCCTCGAACGCTCCCGAAGATGCACGCCTGCAGGTCCAGGCCGAGGTGGACGACGGCTCGCTGCGATCCGCGGATGCCGACCGCTATCGTTACGTCTACCACGCCGTGCGCGTCGCACCGTTGCCGTCACCCCCTACCGACTTCGCGTGGCAGGTCGAGCGCCTGACCCGCGATCTCGCGGAACAGGCACAGCCGGAGGCGTGGCTGTTGCGCCTGGCAGGACTTGCGGCGGCAGTCGGATCCCTCGCGGCACTGCCGGCGGCATACGCCGCAATGGCGAAACTCGCAGCGATGCTTCAGGGCGGACCGTGGAAGCTGTGGCTCGCAACCGCTTTCGGACTTGCCCTGGCTGCAGTGATCGACCGGATGGCCGCGCACAAGCGTGACGCCCGGCGCACCCGAGTGACCTGACTCCGGGCACACGGACACGCTTGGCCCCCGGGTGGGAACCCCGCCAATGTCTCGGACAAAGGGGACGGAGGAATTATTCGTTTGAAACGGATAATTCCTCCGTCCCCTTTTCTTATTCGATAATTCCTCCGTCCCCTTTTCTTGACACGCTTGCCCCCGGACGGGATACCGGCCGAATGTCTCAACCCCTCGCCATCCGGCGTTTCGCGTAAGAACCGGAACCATGATGGAGCGAGCGCCATGCGTGCTGCAAAGTGCATCCCTTTTCTTGCTGCAATATCGGTTGCCGCGAGCGCTGGCCCGGTGGGGCCCGTACCGGTTCCCACCTATGGCATCGATGGCATCGCCCTGATCGATTTCGCGATCGGCGGCAACCGCACCGACTACGTCCATGCGGTCATCAGGCAAGGGGATCGATTGCTCCTGGCCGGCAGTGCAGGCGTTGCGGGAGACAGCATCTATCCGACCAAGGACCGCCCCGCACTGGCGCGTCTGCTGCCGAATGGCAACCCGGACCCGGCCTTTGGCACCAACGGGCGCCTTGCGTTCCTCAATGCACCGGGAACCGACGCGATCTTCAGCGACGTTGCAATCGATGCGCTGGGAAGGATCGTGCTCATGGGCGCGTATCGCGCGCAGCCGAACACGGACTACACGGCTGTGCTGTTCATGCGCCTGTCCGCCGACGGGGTGCCCGATGCGGATTTCGGACCCAACGGCTACCGGCTGCTCACGTTCGGACCGAGCAACACGCCCAAGCGCCTGGCCATCCAGACCGACGGCAAGCTCGTGGCCGCGATCAATGCCGGCGGCTGCATCGCCGTCGTGCGCCTCAATACGAATGGCACGACGGACACCGCGTTTCGTGCCGGCGGCACCGAATGCCTGACCTCGGACAATCCGACTACTCCAATCGCGTTTGCCGGCGATCTGCGGATCCAGAGCGACGGCAGGATCGTGGTGGTCGGCGTCGCCAATCACACCACGATCAACAACGGCGAGATCGTCGCGTTTCGTCTGCTCGCAAACGGCAGCATCGACCCTGCGTTCGGCACGGGAGGCGCCACGTATGTCGGCTACGATCAAGGCGGAGGACTGTATGAGGAGGCAGCCGCCGTCGCGATCGACAGCCAGGACCGCCTCGTGCTCGCCGGCAGCTTCCAGAACATCGATTCGACCGATGTCGCCATCGTGCGCCTGCTGGCCAACGGCCTGCCGGATCCTGCATTCGGCCAGGACGGAAAATCGTCCGTATCGTTCGGCAGCACCACATCGGCCGCCGCGACCGGGGTGGCGATCCTGCCCGGTGATCGCATTCTGCTCGGCGGACACCTCACGTCTGCCGCAGCCGCGATGGGCATTGCCGCCGCACTCCACCCGAACGGCAGCCTGGACACGCGATTCGGACAGGGCGGCACATGGACCCGCGCCGCGCCGGGCACCGGCAACGGCTTGAACTTCATGGATCTCGTTGTCGACGGCGATTCGCTGTATCTGGCCGGCACGGCCGACACGACGAACGTGGCCTTCGATCGCGACATGGCCGCCACGCGCCTGATCCTTCCGCTGTTTCGCAGCGGCTTCGAGTAGGCGCTCCAAAAAGGGGACGGAGGAATTATTTGTTTTAAGCAAATAATTCCTCCGTCCCCTCAAAAACCCTTCTTTTCGTCCAGTGCGACGCTCGCGTCGTGTGCGTCGTCCTCCTTGCTGCGACCACTGCAGCGGGCGCGACATGTCACGGTCACTGGACAGAACAGGAGGTACGCAACATGAACCATTTGCTCGCTTTGATGCTTTGCGTCGCATCACTGCATGCGCTCGCGGGACCGGGCGCCTGGCAGGGCCTCGGCCCGCCCGGCGGCAATGTCGGCCACATCATTGCGGATGTCGATTCACCGGACACCTTCTATGCCGAGACACGGGTCGGCATTTTTCGCTCGGTCGACCGCGGCGTGACCTGGATGGCTGCGCAGCAAGGTCTTGGTGCAACTTCCAATCTCGGCGGCGGAACGACCTTCGGCGGTAACGCTCCCACGCTGCTCTCGAGTGTCGGCGCGGTTTACGTCGTCGGTCAGGGGTGCCGCACGCTCTATCGTTCCACGGATCGCGCACTGACCTGGGCACCGACCGGCTTCGTCGCGAATGCGTGCATCACCGCGCTGACGATGACCAGTGGCCCGACACCGCGCCTGCTCGTCGCGACGGCGGGAAGCCAACTCCTGGCAAGCACCGACGGTGGCGCCACGTTCACCCAGACCGGGAGCGGATTGCCGGCTGGCTTCACGATGCATTCGCTCGCGGCCAATCCGAGCCAGCCCGGCATCGTCTTGTCGATTCCACGCGATCCCGCGATCCCCAATCCGAGCATCCACGTCAGTTCCGATGGCGGTGACAGCTGGACGCCAATCGCTCAAACCGGCCCGTTCCCGATAACCGTGTTTCCCTATTCGCAGTTCAGCTTTGGCGCCGGCTCCACCGTCTACCTGGCCTCGCTCGGCTTGTTTCGCAGCGACGATGGTGGCCTGAGCTGGACGACGTATGTCTTCGCTGATGTCCTCACACTCATCGCCGCGCACCCTGAGGAACCCGACAGCATCTACTACGTGGGGTTTGACGGCCATGTGTATTTTTCGCACGACAACGCCGCCACATCCACGCCGGTCAGTATCGGGCATGTCATGGCGAACTCTGCCGATTCCGCAACGATTTCCTCGCTCGTGCTCGACCGCGTGGGTGCTCACGACGATCTCCTGGTTGGCACCATCGATGCCGGATTCTTCCAGCGCACGGCAGGCACCTGGACCAGAACGAACGCCGGCCTCCACGCCACGCCGATACGCGGGATTGCGCAGCATCCACTGGCTGACGGCTACCTGTTGGCGGGCATCGCCGACGTCGGCACTCCCTCACCTGGCGTGTTGCGGAGTATCGACGCCGGCGTTTCATGGGAGCCGGCGAACTCCGGCCTGCGCGCACGCAACGTTCGCTCGATCGTGATCGACCCGACGACCGCCGCGTCGGTCGCGTCGACCGTCGTGTACGCGACCGGTACGGCGACGACGACCGCAAGTGCCGGCATCTGGAAGAGCGTCAATGGAGGAACGCAGTGGACGCCGATCGATGCAGGCCTGCCGCAAGCAACTGCTCCCAGCATCGTCCGTCAGCTGCTGATCGATCCACGCTCCTGCGCGAGCCCGCCAGCGGCGCCTGCGCATTGTGTGGACGGTCCGCTGTCGACGCTGTACGCGGTGGGCAACGGCCCCACCGTCGGCGCCACGACCACCCATCGTTTGATCCGGAGCACGGATGCTGGGGCGAGCTGGACCGATATCGATGGTTTGCCACAGCCGGACTTTTCGAGCGGGACGCAAACGGTGACGGCGATTGTCCTTGCCCTGGACCCGCTCGATACACAGCGCCTTTTTGCCGGCACGTTGGCATCGATCTCGGCGCCTGAACCGACGATTCCGAACGGCGTTTTCATGAGCACCGATGGCGGCGCCAACTGGACCCTGCGCAGCAACGGTCTCCCGCTCTATCCGGGTTCGACCTCATCAACCCATAACGATGTATTCGCGCTGGCCATCGACCCGCACACGGCGGGCCGGCTATGGGCAGAGACAAGCGTTTTTGGCCAGAGCGACAGCAGCGTCATCTACCGATCCACCGACTACGGCGCCAATTGGATGCCATCCAGTGCAGGCATAACGGCTGGCGACATTCGCCAGATCGTTGTCGATCCGAATGCATCGGGAACGCTGTATGCGGCAGCAGCAGGATTCCTGTTCAGACCCGCCGGCATCTACAAGAGCAGCGATGGCGGTGACAGCTGGCGCTCCATCAGCGTCGGACTCGACGGAAACGGAGCCACCACGCTGGCTATCGACCCGTTCGATCCACACGTCCTCTACGCAGGGACGCGCAACGGCATTCAAGTAATGCAGCAATTGCCCGATACAGACCGCGATGGCGTGCCCGACGCGATTGAGCAAGCTGGCCCGGGAGGCGGAGACGGCAACGGCGATGGCATCCCCGACTATCAGCAGTCGAACGTCGCAACCATCGATCTTGCCTCCGACGCCGGCCGGTGGCAGGCGCAAGCGGGTGTGTCGCCTGGCGCATCAGGCGAGGGGTTTCTCACGATCGCAGTCAGCGCGCTCAACCCCGGAACGTGCACCCAACTCGTCGACGCACAGGCCGTCCGTCCAGGCGATCGTCCCGGCGATGTCGATGCGGAGGGGATCTGGGCACACGACGTGCCGCTGGTACGGTTCGAGATTCTCGATTGCCCGGCCGCTGACGTCACCCTGACCTGGTCGAGCGCGGATTTCGACGGGACCGACTCGATGCGTTTCTTCGGTCCGTTCTCGATCGGCATGAACGATATGCGCTGGGTCGACTTCGGGCCGGCCTCCGAACGCCTCGACGCGCAGACCTGGCGCATCCAACTGACAGCGGGCTCGCTCGGCAACTACCGTCCACTTGCCTCCGGAGCCATCCTTTTCGAAGGCGGCCCGGCCAGCGCCGACCGGATCTTCCGCCACGGCTTCGAGTAAGAAAAAGGGGACGGAGGAATTATTCGTTTGAAACAGAAAATTCCTCCGTCCCCCTGACGATCAAGGACAGATCCTGTCCGCGATCACGTGTAGCCTGCGAGCGTCGATTCCGACCCAGGAGAACTGCACGATGAGCCCGACCCTGACCCTGTTCCACAACCCGCACTCGCGCTCGGCCGGCGTGCGCGTCCTGCTTGAAGATCTCGGTGTGCCGTACGCGGTGAAGCTGATCGACCTCAAGGCCGGCGAGCAAAGGCAACCCGATTTCCTTGCAGTCAACCCGATGGGCAAGCTGCCGACCCTGCGCCATGGTGAGGTCACGGTGACAGAACAGGTCGCGATCTACATCTACCTCGCCGACCTTCATTCCCACGCCGGCCTCGCGCCCGCACTCGACGATCCGCTGCGCGGGCCTTACCTGCGCTGGATCGCGTTCTACGGCTCATGCTTCGAACCGGCCGTCGTCGACCGCGCAATGGAACGCCCGGCGATGGATCCGTCGACCGCGCCGTACGGCGACTTCGATACGATGCTCAAGACCCTGACTGACCAGCTCGGTGCGGGCGACTACATCCTCGGCGACCGCTTCTGCGCAGCCGATGTGTTGTGGGGCGTCGCGCTGCGCTGGACCACCGGTTTCAAGCTCGTGCCCGAACTCCCAGAGTTCCGCGCCTACATCGATCGCGTCTGCGCGCGACCGGCGTTCGTGCGTGCCGCCGCCCTCGATGCGGCGCTCCTGGAGCCCAAGGAAACAGAGGAATCAGCCGGTTGATTCCGCGCTGCATGCCCTTCCCAATGGCTGCAGGACAGCCTCGGCCCGGAAGGGCGTCCCACAATTGCCGAGCTTTGACAGACTGCGAAGGTGCAAGCATCACAGTTGCTGGTGTGGGAGAGCCTTCAGGCTCGATGCCCCTTGACAAGGTGGCGGACAGCCTCGGTCCTGAATCGCCTCCTGCAGCAGCGCAGCGTCCACGCTACGCAATCGGCAAGTCGTGGATCGACTCGGTGCTCTTGAGCGGCCGGCCGCGCCGACGCAGGCCGACCGGACGGTTGAGGGTACGCGCGGCCATGGCCTGAAAACCCGGACTGCCGAGCGCGCGTTCCTGTTGAACATGCGCACGCACGGCGATCAGGTCCTTTTCGCTGATTCCAGAGTCCAGCCACGTGCGGTATGCGTTCACGCGCGCGCCGACATCCGCACCCAGCGCGAGGTAGACCCGGTGCGGTGACACGCAGCGGTCGGCGGCCAGTCCGAGATTCGCCAATGCACTCGACCAGCGGTAATCCTCGGCCCGCTCGACCATCGCAGCGCGAACCGGGTTCGACTCGATGTAGCGATACAAGGTCATCAGGTAGCGCTCGGTGTCGACCAGACAGGATCGGAAGCGACCTTCCCACAACGTGCCCGTGCGCCGATGGCGACGATTGAACGCGGCGACGTAGCGCTGGTTGAGCACCCGCATGGCGTGCGCAAGGTCGCCGACAGCATTAGGCGTGATCAGCAGGTGGACATGGTTGTCCATCAGTGCGTAGGCATGCACGGGCAGTCCGTGCGCAGCCATGATTTCCGCGAGCAGATCCCGGTAGCGCGTGAAATCCTCGTCATCAAGAAACGTCGCCGCGCGGTTCACGCCGCGCTGGGTGACGTGCATGGGAATTCCTGGCAGGACAAGACGGGGACGGCGCGGCATGGGAAGGTTCCGGTCGGGGGACAGGTGACCAGCCTGGACCTCGCCGCGCGTTTCGGCAGTGGGCAAACGCCGTTCCTGCATGTAGGAAAATTGCTCGGTTCAGCCGGTCGACGCCTCCTTCCCCGCTGCAAGTGGCCCCGCCGGGATCGATTTTCCGTGGACCCCATCGTTGCGGCGCTTGCGCCAGCCACTGAAGTCCAGGAATTCGTCACGGGAGTCGTACCATGCCGCCGTACATCGGGTCCGCACTGCGTCAGCTCAGCCTGACCGTCACCATCCTCGCCGCCGCTGGCGCCGCGGCCGCCCCGCTCGGCACCGGGTTCACCTACCAGGGGCAATTGAAGGACGCGGGTCAGCCCGCCACGGGCCTGTACGACATCCAGGTCTGCCTGTTCGATGATCCGGCCACGCCGATCAGCCTGGTCTGCGCACTGGATATCGATGACGTGCCGGTAGCCGATGGCATCTTCACGATCGCACCGGACTTCGGCAGCGCACCGTTCAACGGCCAGGCGCGATTTCTCGAACTGCGCATCCGCCCGGGTGCGAGCGCCGGCGCCTACACGGTCCTCTCGCCACGCCAGCTGATCACGGCCGCACCGGAGGCATTGCGCGCTGCCACGAGCAGCACCGCGCCCTGGTCGGGTCTGACCGGTATGCCGGCGGGGTTCGCCGACGGCATCGACAATGTCGGTGTCGGCACCGTGACCTCGATCTCCAGCGGCGCCGGCCTGACCGGCGGACCGATCACGGGCAGCGGCACGCTGGCGATCGCAACGGGCGGTGTGACCGCGGTCATGATCGCCGCCAATTCGATCGACACCGGTCGCATCATCGACGGCTCGGTGAACCCGGTGGACATCGCGCCAGATTCGATCGGCGCCGCGCAGATCGCCGTCAATGCGATCGGCGCATCGGAGCTGGCCAACAACGCGGTCGACACCGCCGCGATCATCAATCAAAGCGTGACCGAGGCCAAGATCGCGCCAGGCGCAGTCGGCCTGGCGCAGATCAACAGCAGCCAGGTGCAATCGCGCATCCTCGGCACCTGCGCGATCGGCACCTACCTGCGTGGTGTCAACGCCGACGGCTCGGTGCTGTGCAGCGAGCTTTCCGGCCCGACGACCACCGTGCAACTCGTCAATGGGCTCCAAAGCGGGGAATACAACGCCATCGCGGTCGGTGCCGACGGACTGCCGATGGTGGCCTTCTCCGAATTCAACAACGGCAATTCCACCTGGACCCTGCGCTTCGTGAAATGTGGCGATCCGAGTTGCACCGGCCCGGCCACGCTGCGCAACGTGGACACCGTGATCGGAACCAACGCGGGCTCGCATGTGAGCATGGCCATCGGTCTGGATGGCCATCCGATCATGAGCTACTACAAGGTGAACCCCAGGGCACTCAGTGTCGCCAAGTGCGGCGATGCCGATTGCAGCGGCGCGATCACGCTCACCGTGGTGGATGATCCGGTCAACCACGTCGGTACCCATACGTCGATCGCGATCGGCAACGACGGTCGCCCCGTGATCAGCTACCGGGACGATACCGATTTCGCATTGAAGGTAGCCAAGTGCAACAACGCTTCGTGCACCGGCGGTTCGATCATCACCACGCTCGACAATCCGGCCAACCAGGTCGGCGAGTTCACTTCAATCCTGGTCCCGGCCGACGGCCTGCCCGTCATCAGCTACTACGATCGCACCGGTCGCATGCTGAAGATGGCGCGGTGCGTGAATACGGCGTGCACGGGGACGCCGACGATCGCCAACGTGGACAACCCGGGCATCGACGTCGGGCGCTATACGTCGATCGCGACCGGTGCCAACGGGTTTCCGCTGATCGCCTATCAGGATGTCGATGCAGGCGCGTTGCGCGTGGCCAGTTGCGGCAACGCCAGTTGCACGGTATCGACACGCGTCATCGTGGACGATCCGGCGAACACCGTGGGCAGCCACACCAGCGTCGTCGTACCTGCTGACGGCCTTCCAGTCATCAGTTACTGGGACAGCACCGGAGGTGTGCTGAAGGTTGCCAAGTGCATGGACAGCACCTGCACGGTTCCGGCCACGATCACCGGCGTCGATGCACCGTTCAATGCCGCTGCGCGGGTCACGTCCATCGCGATCGGTTTCGATGGCTTGCCCGTGATCAGCTACACGGATTCCTGGGAAGGCGATCTCAGGATCGCCAAGTGCAGCACCCGGTCCTGCCGATGAACACGCCGTGCGTGGTTCCGGGGATTCTGGCCAGACTCGCGGCGATCGTGATCGCCTTGACCAGCAGCGCTTTGTCGGCCATCGAGGGTGGCCCGGTCGTGGCGGGCGGCAGCTACGGCATCACGCGCTCCACGATCGATTCCGGCGGCGGAATCGCCAGCGGCGGGGCGTATGTCGTATCCGGCAGCATCGCCCAGGCCGACGCTGATCCCCTGCAGCCGTCCTCGGGCGGCAGCTACGAAATCACTGGCGGGTTCTGGCCGGGACTCCCGCCAGCGCCGAAGAGCGATGTCCTGTTCCAGGATGGATTCGAATGACCCTCACGTGCGGGTTCCTCAAGCGCCAACAAGGCTGACCGGTGCACCGCGGCGTATCGATTCGTATATCGCGCTCATGATGCGCACATCCTGGCGACCCAATTCGCCTGGCACCCTGCTCGGCGTGCCGGTCAGGATGCATTCGGCGAAATGATCAAGCTCAAGTACGAACGGGTCTTCGACCGCAAACCGGATCTCGCGGTTGTCGCTGCGGCGTCCGTGGTTGCCGTTGTAGTGGTAACCCGGATCGAGGCCGAACCAGCCCTCGCTGGTGCCGGCACGGAATCCGGAGAACCCGTTCGCGGCGTAGCTTGCGGTGCAACTCGTGACGACGCCTCCGGGAAACCGGCAGTGCCACAGCACCGTCTCGTCCACTTCCGCGAACTTGACCGCGTCGGTCTTTGCCTCGATCGCCGAAATCCAGACCGGTTCCTCTCCCGTCAGGTCGCGCGTCGTCTGCACGCAGTACACGCCCAGATCCATGAGCGCGCCACCACCGGCGAGATTCTTGCGCAGGCGCCACTGGGTCGGATCGCCGATCGCGAACGAGAATCCGGCATGAACGATCTTGAGCTCACCGAGTTCGCGCTCGCGCGCGATGCGGATGCACTCCAGATGGTTGGGTTCGAACTGGCAACGATAGGCGACGCCGAGCAGGCGATCGGCCTTCTTCACGGCATCGATGATCTGCTGGCAACGATCCACCGTGATCTCCAGCGGCTTCTCGCAGAACACGTGCTTGCCGGCGTCCGCCGCCGCCAGCGCGTGCTGCAGATGCAGTGCATTCGGAGTGACCACATAGACGATGTCGATGTCGGGGTTGGCCGCCATCTGGCGCATGTTGTCGTAGTCGTAGATGCAGTCATCGCGCAGTGCGTATTTCTGCTTCCATTCCTGCGCCTTCTCCGGCGAACCGGTGACGATTCCGGCGAGCCGGCAATGGCGGGTGCGCTGGAGGGCGGGCGCGATCTGATGGGTGGACAGCGATCCCAGTCCACATAGCGCAACGCCGAGTTTTCGCCCGCCGGATGTCGCCATCCCGAGACTGGACCACCACGGCGCCGTCGCGACGACCGAGGTTTGCGCTAGAAACTCACGGCGAGAGCGGTTGTTCATGCGCCGAGTGTAACGGCGACCGTCTTCGCAATGAAGCAGATTTCGCGCCCGGTGCGTCGTCCGGCATGCAGCCTGTCCGGCCATGTCTAAGGTGATGCCGGGGAACGCCCGAACGGGGAGCGCATGGCAGCGGACCAAGCCCGGAATCGAGTGATGGTACTGGCGCCTGCGCGCCGGACGGAGTGGCGACACGCCACTGCCTCGAATCGCATGCGTTTCAGACGGGTAGTTCCTCCGCTCCCTTTATGCTTGCTTGCGACATCAGGGCCAGCGGCAGACCTTGATGGTCCTTGAAGAAGGCCATCCATTCCTCGGTCCCGTCCTCGTGGGTGTGGATGAGATGGGGAGCATTGATGAATTCCACCCCGCGCGCCTGCAGCGCGCCGTGTGCGGCGTGGATGTCGGCAACCTTGAAGTACAGGATCGACTGGGACGCTTGCGGGTCCCCTTCTGAGAGGAATAGGCGCACGCCGTCGCAATCGAAGAAACTCAGTTTGCCGAACGAGTAGAGATGCCGCAGTCCGAGGCAGTCGCGGTACCAGTCCTCCGCCGCCTTGATGTCGCCGACCGTCCTGCTGATCTGACCCAGAGTTCCCAGTTCAACGTGTTCATCCATCTGCCTTGCTCCCTCGAACAGCGCGCTCGACCTTCGGATCCCGTTCCACGCCTGCAGTTGCTTGCGGCTCTGGAAGCCGAGCTTCTGCAGCACGTTGGTCACGTGGTACTTGATGGCGTCACGGCTCACACCCATATGCCCGGCGATTTGCGGATTGCTCAGGCCGTGACGCACGGCCTCGCAAACCTTCCATTCGGTCGGCGTGAGGACGTCATCGAAGCGTGGGCGTCCGGGCTTGGCCATCGTCGTGCACGTTACCCGGATGCCGACCGGATTTCCCTACCCGATCGACCTGGCGCGGGCGCTCTTGCGAGATCCTCTGACGGCCTGCGCCGTGACGGACGTTGGACGCCTCCCGGAGGACGCATCTTCTCCCGCGGATGGATTCGAGCCCGCGGATTCCCGAAACCACGCATGGCTCGGTCTTGCCTCGTCGTGGCTCACCGCCCTCCCTTTCCGGTTCGAGTCCTGAGCGCAGCGGGTTTGATCGTCCCTTCCCTGCACAAACCTGGCGACGGGCGCATCTCGCGGCAGCGAGCATTCGCAAGGCCTCGCTCGAGGAGCATCGGGGCCCGCGCTCGCATGGAAGGCGCGGGCGTTTCAAACGGATGATTCCTCCGTCCTCTACCTTGCGGGTTGCCGCCACGCGCGCAGCACGGCTTCCGCGACGAAGTACGGCGTCCACACGAGCGGGAATATCCATGCAGGAGATGTGCTGCGCAGTTCGCCGCTGGCATCGCGGACCGCGTCGCTGGAAAACGCGAGCATCAGCAGAACGGTCGCGACGAATCCTGCGCCCCATAGCAACCCCGAGTAACCCGCGATTTTCCACACCCAGTCGCGATGGGCCGCGCTGCCGAAACCCAGTCCGGTCGGCGGCATCAACCGGGCCACCAGCAACCACAAGGCGATCATCCATACCTGTGGCATCCCGGCGTGCTCGCCGGTCAACCAGGCCGCTGCGAGATAACCACCGGCAACGAACGCGAACCATGCATTGCGCACCACGGCCGAGCGGATCGAGCCCAGCATGCCGGCGAGAAACAAGGCGAGCGCGACGAACATCTCGAACACCACGGGCCAGAGCAGCAGTCCGCGCAAGGTGTCGTAGTCCAGGTGCTCGCGCATGAGCCAGACGAGCAGGAACGCCGCTGCGGAAGCCAGGTCCATCCAGCCAGTGCGGAGAATGCGTGAAGGCGTCATTCGCGAATCCGGATCGGCAGGCATCGGCCAGCGGACAGTCTGCCGGATTCAGTCGACTGCGTCGCGGAAACGTGGAGACTCACATGCCTGCCGGGAAGCACGCGCGGATCACGAGGCAATGCGTCAACGAAGCAGATGGAAGGTTGGCAACGCCGCGACTGCACCAGCAAGGTTCCCGGTCAAGAATGGATGATTCCTCGGCCGCGTTTTTCGTGGTCCCGTGCCTCGGGGAATGCTTTCAATCGCAGCCGGCATCCGGCCCAAGTCGCTGCACGAGCTCATCGCACAAGCGTGTGGCCGCGTCGGCGTCGCCGCCGGTTCGCAGGATCGTTGCCAGGCCGTGCGTCGCGTCCCGATGCAAGGGCGACAGGGCCAATACCCGCCGGTACCAGGCCTCGGCGGCGATGAGGTCGCCGCGCTGCCGGTGGCGATCGGCGATCACCACCCCGAGTTCCGTATGCCAGGGCCGCACCTGCACCGGATGGCGTTCGTAGACGCGCGCCATCGCCTCGTATGCACGTTCGAACCAGGGCAGCGCCTCATCGGCTCGACCGAGGATCCCGAGCACATCGCCGATATTGATCATGGCGCCCCAGGCATCGGGGTCCAGCGCCAGCGCGCGCCGATAGGCGGCGAGCGCGTCATCGAAGCGACCCTGGGCACTGGCGACGAAGCCCAAGGCCTTGTGCGCGGCCGCCGAATCGTGGCCGCGTTCGACCGCGCGCTCGGCGAGCTGACGGGCGCGCTGCAACTGGCTGCGTGCCGGTTCCCGGCTCAGGTGCCCATGGTCAAGCGCATCACCGAGGCGGCGAAACTCGACCGGATCCGGACCGGGAATCTCCGGCCAGCGGATCACGCGCTGGGCCAGCGCATTGGCCAGGCCGGCCATTGCCGCAACATCGTCCGGGTACAGACCGAGCACGCGCTGATACAGATCGATGGCGGCCTCGTTGTCGGCACGCGAGAACTGGAAGTAGGCGTCATCGGCACGTGCCAGCAAGGTCATGCGCGGATCTGTGACCGATGGCGGCGACGCGACCGGGGGTGTTCCTGCCGGCCCACGCAGCACGGCCACCACGATCGCGACCACCACGGCGACTGCCCCAATGAGCAGCGCGATCCGTACGCGCACCGGCAGACGGCGGATGTGGATCGGCGAGACGGCCGCGGGCAACTCCGCGACCCCATCGCGATCCGCCATGATCGTCACCGGGGCAACCAGCCGGTAGCCGCGCTTGGCGATCGTTTCGACATAGCGCGGCGCGCGCGCATCGTCGCCGAGCGCCTGACGCAGCTTCGACACCGTGCGCGCGAGCGTGTCGTCGCCGACCACCAGCTCGGGCCAGAGTGCCGCGAACAAGTCTTCGCGCGACAGCACCTGCCCTGGCCGGGACGCGAGCAGGATCAGCAGATCCATGACCTTGGGTTCGAGCCGCTGCACGCCATCCGGACCTGACAGCTCACCCGATGCGCGTCGCACGTGCCAGTCGCCGACATGCAGCGAGTCCGGCCAAGTATCTGAATTCATGGCACTCGTGCACCGGCGATGAAAGGATCAGGAAAGCAGGAGGTTTCGGTCATGGCCCGATAGCATCGCGTCCGGTGCAATGGCAGCGCAAGCCGGCTCGCCGCGCCGGCACGATTTCCGCAACCCGAGGATGCCTCATGACACCTGACCCGCCGTTCCCGACCGATTCCGTCGCGAGTGCATCGACACCCGTTTTCCCTCGCCGCGCGCGCAACGGGCGCCAAGGGCAGCCCGGCGTTGCCAAGGCGGTGTCGCCTCGGCTTCCACTATGTGCGGAGTCCGGTTCGGGAATCCTGCCGACGCGTGCAGGGGTTCGATTTCTGCCCGGCGTGTTGCTGCTGATCCTGTTCGCTGGCCTGTCCGCCTGCAACGCCCCGGACACCCCGGTCCCCGATGCTGCCACTGGCTCGTCGACCGCCGCCGGCGAGCCATCCGAACCCGCCGAGCCGGCCCTGATTCCGCTGGCCGACCTGCGCGCCGATTTCGACGCGCTTTATGCGCAGCTGCAAGCCTCGCATTACGACGTGTACGTACGCAGAGACAAGGCCGACTACGACGCCTTGTTCGAACGCATGAAGGCCGACTTGACCGAGCCGCTGCCGGCGCATGAAGTCCGCCAGCGTTTCCAGCGTTTCGTGGCCCATGGCCGGATCGCGCATGCCCGCATCGACCTGCCGATGGAACGCTGGAACGCATTCCGCGAGGCCGGCGGCAAGGCGTTGCCGCTGTTCGTGCGGGTCGACGACGGTCGCGTCCACGTCGCCGACGACTACAGCGGCCTGGACCAGCTCGCGATCGGCGACGAGCTGTTGTCGGTGGACGGGGTGCCGGCGCTGGCCTGGCTGGAGCCGATGCGCGAACTCGTTTCGGCCGACAACGACTACATGGCCTATGCGCAAATGGAGCATATGCTCCCGGCGCTGGCGTGGCTGGACCACGGCGAGGTCGACGGCCACGCGATCGAGCTGGTCAAGCCGGATGGCCGGCGCCTGGCGCTGCGACTGCCGGCGCGCAGCCGCGCGGAGTTCGAGGCCGCGAAGGCAGCACGAACGGTCCCCGCCGGCCCGGACATGAGCACGCGCGAGGCGCGAATGCTCGACGGCGGCATCGCCTACCTGCGCCCCGGCCCGTTCTACGACAACCGTCCGGATGCCGCGAACATGTGGGATCGTGCCGCGTTCCGTGCATTTATCGACGAGGCCTTCACGGGCTTCCTCGCCGCCGGCGCCGGTGACCTGCTGATCGACCTGCGCGACAACCCCGGCGGCGACAACTCCTTCAGCGATCTGCTAGTGGCCTGGTTCGCCGACCGCCCATTCCGGTTCGCCGAACAATTCGACATCCGCGTCAGCGCGGCGGCCGTGGCGTCCAATCAGGCGCGCCTGGAAGCACAGCCCAGCGACGCCGGCGGCACGTCGGCCGAGCTTGCGGCCCTGTATGCCGGCAAGCAGCCGGGCAGCCGCGTCGGCTATCCGATTCCGCTGGTCCAGCCGCGCGACGGCGAACGCTTTCGCGGCCGCGTCCACGCGCTGATCAACCGGCATTCGTATTCGAACACCGTGCTGGTTGCCGCGATACTCCAGGACTACGGCTTCGGTCGTGTGCTCGGCGAGGAGACCTCCGACCTCGCCAGCACCTACGGCGCGATGGAGCACTTCCAGCTGCCGCGCACCGGCATCACGGTCGGCTTCCCGAAGGCGCGCATCCTGCGTCCGAGCGGCGACGACCAGGCGCGCGGCGTGATCCCCGACGTGGCGATCGAAACCCCGCTGGCCGGCGACGTCCACGGCGAGGTGCTGGAACGGGCACTGGCATTGATCCGCAGCGCGAGGCCGGCGCCGGCCGGCGGCCGAACCGGCGAGTAGCCGTTCCTTCGTCCAGTTCTTGCTCCGGTCGCGCAACTGCGTGCACCGCCGACTTGTTTGCGTTGAATCAAGTCGCTGCATGGCTTCCGGCTTTAGCCTGCGCGCTACCAGGACCGGAGCGTAGCCCCATGGCATTCGTGCTGTACGAGAAAGACGATCACCGATGCATCGCATTCAATGACCTGGTGCGCGGCGACGACGGCGTGCAGGCCAATCAGTTTCTGGTCCAGCACGGCCGCAGTTCCGCGCTGATCGATCCGGGCGGCGCCTTGCTCTACACGCCGCTGTCGATGGCGGTATCGCGCTATCTGGCACTGGCCGACCTCACCTACATCCTGGCCTCGCATCAGGATCCGGACATCATCGGTGCGGTCGACCGCTGGCTCATGTACACCCATGCAACGATCGTCTGCTCCAAGCTGTGGGGGCGGTTCGTGCCACACAGCGTTCCGCACTACCAGAAGAACCAGGGCGCCGAGCGCTATCTGTTGCTGCCCGATGAAGGCGCCAGCATTCCGATGGGCGACAGCGAAATCCGCGCGTTGCCCGCACATTTCCTGCACTCGGTGGGCAACTTCAGCTTCTTCGATCCGGTAAGCCGGATCCTGTTCTCGGGGGACGTCGGATCGTCGATGATTCAGTCCGGCGCCGAGTACGCACCGGTCGACGATTTCCCGAGCCTGGTCGGCCGCATGGAAGGATTCCATCGCCGCTACATGGCGTCGAACAAGGTCGCGCGGCTCTGGGCCGACATGGCCGAACGACTCAAGCCACGCATGATCGTGCCGCAGCACGGTCTGCCGATGCAGGGAACGGCGATCGGGGGATTCTTCGACTGGCTGTCGAATCTTCAGTGCGGCGTCGACCTGCTGGGGCCGATCAACTACCGCGCCGTGGCCTGAACCTGCGCGGCGCCCTTGTGGGGTGCGCTGCCAGCTTCATCCGACACGCACCTGAGCCGAAAAGAGCAGCCTGGTGCGCAAGAGGTTGTCAGGCTCAAACGGAAAATTTCTCCGCCCGCTTTGCGCCATGCTCCATCCCGAATTGCCACTACTGCGCAGCCAGCACCGCCTTGAGGATGCGTTCGGAGCGCCGCTGGCCATGGCCCCGGCCATAGGCGCGCGACGTGATCGCCACCACGAGACCCGGGCGCGGCAACACGTAGATCTTGTTGCCGCCATTGCCGGAAGCGAACGAGACGGCGACGGATTCCGACTCGACCGGATAGCGTTTGGAGTACCACATGTAGCCATAGCTGTCGGCAAACGGATCGCTGTCGGCAATCGACACCGTCGGCGCCAGCGCGTCGCGCAGCCATGCCGCGCTGACGATCCGGCGGCCGTCATGGATTCCGTCCGCGAGCACCATCGCGCCGATGGTCGCCATGTCGCGCGTCGTCATCCACAGATTACCTTGTCCCTTCGTATACCCAGCCCTGTCCGCGGACCATTTCCAGTTCGTGATGCCGAGCGGCGCGAACAACGCCGCGCGAGCGAAGTCGGCGAGGGTTTCGCCGGTTGCCCGGGCGACGACAACACCGGCAACCCAGGCGGTGACGGAGTTGTAGCGGTATTTCGTTCCGGGCGGGTCGACATTGGCCAGGCCGAGCACGAACGCGCGTGGATCGGCGGCCTCGTCCATGCGATCCTCGTTGCCGGGCGAATCGTCATCGTCGTCGAAAGCGGCAAGGCCGGAACGCATGCCGAGGACGTCGCGCAGCGCCACGGGTCCGATGGCGCTGCCTTTTGCCTCGGTCCAGTAGCGTTGGACCGGATCATCGACACTGCGGATCCTGCCTTGATCGATCGCGATTCCGGCAAGCAAAGCGGTGACACTCTTGCCGGCCGAACGGATGTCGTTGAGTTCAGTCGCCTTGGCACCGTTGTAGTAGCGCTCGGCGACGATGTGTCCGTCGCGCAGGACCACGACGCCGCGCAGGTCGGCGTGCTCGTCCTCGTCGAACTGCGCGAGCGCCGCGTTCAGTGCACGATCGCTGGTTGAGGTCGCAGACGCGACGCTCGCGAATGCAAGAAACAACACCGCGCCCAGGCACGTCCGCGTGATCAATCCCGGTCCTGCCATTTCGCACCTCGTGGACATGCGCTCGCGCTCCAGCCGATCGTCTTGCCGACCATACATCGAAACCACCCCGGGACGGGTCATCGCGAACGCCCGCACCCGGCATCGATCCATCCCTGCGCAATGGCGTTTTCCACATCGGCTGGCGTATCGAGATCCAGTTGCAGTTCCAGCGCGTCCAGCAGATGGATGGAATCGGAACGCAGGCGTTGCAGCGCGCCACGCAACCCACTGTCGCCGCGCAGATGCCGGGCTTCTCCGAGCATCGGCGCGCTGGCGACTGCCGGAATGCCACGTGCCGCGCCGTGCAGCGTCGCCGCGCAGCGCGAAGCCGACGCCGCTGCGCCTTCGAGTAATCGCTGCAGGTGGAATTCTTCGAGCGCTGGCTGGTCGCATCCGAGGATCAGCGCGCGATCCTCGTTCGCGCCCAGCGCCGCGACCGCCACCCGCAGACTGCTGGCCAGTCCTTCCTGCCAGGTGTCATTGAAGACTGTTTCCACACGCATGTCCGCCACCTCCTTGCGCACTTCATCGGCATGACCGCCACAGACCACAAGCAGCCTTCGCGGCTGCGTGGCCAGAGCCAGCCGTACCGCGCGATGGACCAGGGTTTCTCCCCCACGCATGAGCAATTGCTTGGGATGGCCGAGACGGCGACTGCCGCCGGCCGCGAGCACGAGGGCGACATGCGGGTTCGATGACGGATTCATTGCGGGAATCGATACGCCTGCAATTGCGCCGCAATGCTCAACGCGATCGCTTCGGGCCCCTGCCCGCCGAGCTTCAGTCCGACCGGCGAACGCAGGCGCGGCAGCAGGGCTTCGCGCGCTGCCGCCGGCAACACGCCGAACAGGTCATCGCGACGCCGGGTCGGACCGAGCAAGCCGATGAACGCGAGTCCGCTGCCGGCAAGCGCATGCAAGGCCTCGCGATCCATTTCGAAATTGTGGTTCATCACCAATGCCGCGTCGAATGCCTGGCCGTGGGTCGACGACAACACGGCTTGCGGTGACGCGTCGATCAACGCATCGGCGTAGTGCGCTTCGGCCAGCCAGCGCGCTCGGCGCTCCACGAGCGTGGTCATCCAGCCCAGGTTGCGCAACAGCGGCAGCAAGGTCGGGGTTTCCGGACCCGCGCCGAACACGAGCACGGCAGGCGAAGCGGCAACCGCCAGATCCCAGGTTCGGGCGGACGTACGCAGCGCTTCGGAATGCGCCGAATCCATGCGCCACTGCTGTTTCAGTGCGCCGACCCCGGCGGCGACGTCGCCTTGGGTCGAAACCGAAAGCCGCAACGCTTCCCGGCCCCGACTCCAGGCTTCCACCAGCGCTGGCCAGCCGCGCAACTCCGACAGCGGCAGCAAGGCCAGGCGCAGTCGACCGCGACAGCCCAGTGCGGACCCACTGAACAGGTCCTCGTCCTCGCGCGTGTCGATGTCCATCCACTCCATGCGCGCCTGCTTTGCCGCGACGTGCGCGCGGCTTTCGATTTCCGGTTCCAGGCACCCGCCGCTCAACCACCCCACCTGCCCTTCACGCGCGCCGAACAAGGCCATCGCACCGGGACTTACGTAGGTGGAACCTTCGGTCTCGACCACGACCGCCAGCGCAGCCGGATCCTCGCGTTGGAACGCGGCGGCGGATGTTTCCAGAATGTGACGGCAGCTGCTCATGCGCGTCCGACAATGGACCAAGCCGCACGAAGTTGGCAACCCGCAGCGGCGGGAGTAAGGTGAGTGCCACCCCAGCCTTCGCCAGGGAGCTCCCATGAAGTTGAACGTCAACGGCACCGAGCGCGAAGTCGATGCGCCGGCCGACATGCCTCTGCTCTGGGTCCTGCGCGACCTGATGGGTCTCACCGGCACCAAGTTCGGTTGCGGCATCGCCCAGTGCGGTGCATGCACGGTGCACATCGACGGTGCGCCATTGCGTTCCTGCGTCACGCCGGTTTCCGCAGTGGCCGGAAAGACGATCACCACGATCGAAGGACTTTCCGCGGACGGACAACACCCCGTGCAACAGGCATGGGCGGAACTGGATGTGGTCCAGTGCGGCTACTGCCAATCGGGACAGATCATGTCCGCGGTGGCATTGCTTGCGAAGGTTCCCGCACCCACCGACACCGATATCGACCAGGCCTTGTCCGGCAATCTCTGCCGCTGCGGCACCTATCCGCGCATCCGTGCGGCCGTGCATCGCGCCGCGGAAATCGACAAAGGCTGACCTGAGCCATCAGCCCGCCGAGACACGGGGGCGAGGGACGACGAAGTCACTCACGCCCCGATGATCATGGACTTCACCGCACGCTGATCCGTCGCTTCGCGCCACCTTTCCCCGACGCGGGAAGGAACTGAAAAACGGAGATTCCCGTGAACCGAGAAACCAGTGATTCCCGCCGGAAATTCCTGAAAACGAGCGCTCTCGTCGGCGGCGGCCTCGTGATCGGCTTCGTCATCCCCGGCGCGAGGCGCTTCGCTGCCGCCCAGCCGACAGCCGCTGCGGCGGTCGCCAGCTTCGCGCCCAGCGCCTTCCTGCGCATCGGCGCGGACGACAGCGTGACGGTGCTGCTGGCGCACTCGGAAATGGGCCAGGGCATTTGGACCACCCTGCCGATGCTGATCGCCGAAGAACTGGATGCCGACTGGGCGACGATCAAGGTCGAACACGCGCCTGCGGCACCGGAATACTTCAGCCCGGTATTCGGCATGCAAGGCACCGGTGGCTCGACCAGCACCTGGTCGGAATTCGATCGCTACCGCCAGGCAGGCGCCGCCGCACGCGCGATGCTGGTACAGGCCGCCGCGACGCGTTTCAACATGCCGGTGGCCCAGATACGCACCGAGAATGGCGAAGTCATCGCCGGCAGCCAACGGGTACGTTTCGGCGCACTGGCCGACGACGCCGGCAAGCTCAAGGCGCCCGATGCAGCGACGCTCGTGCTCAAGGATCCCAAGGACTGGAAGATCATCGGCAAGGCGACCAAACGCCTGGATTCGCCGGAGAAGATCACGGGCCGCGCGCAGTTCGGCATGGACGTGCAGTTCGAGGGGTTGCTGACCGCCGTTGTCGCGCGTTCGCCGGTTTTCGGTGGCACGGTCAGGTCATTCGACGCGGCCGCAGCCAAGGCCGTGGCCGGCGTGCGCAACGTCGTGCAGATACCGACCGGTGTGGCGGTGATCGCGGACCATTACTGGGCGGCGAAACTCGGACGCGATGCGTTGAAGATCGAATGGGATCCCGGAGCCAACGCGACGCTGGACAGCACCACGCTGCGCGCGCAGTTCGCCGAACTCGCGGGCACGCCTGGTCTGCCAGCCGCCCAGGCCGGCGATGTCCTTGCTGCACTGCCCAGGGCGGCGAGGACGGTGGAAGCCGAATATTCGGTTCCTTACCTCGCGCATGCGGCGATGGAGCCGTTGAACTGCACGGTGAAACTTTCGGCGGACAAGTGCGAGCTGTGGATCGGCACCCAGTTCCAGACGCTTGAGCAGAAGACCGCGGCGGAAATCACCGGACTCAAACCCGAGCAGGTGTTCGTCCACACCACGTTTCTGGGCGGCGCATTTGGCCGGCGCGCCAATCCGTCGCCGGACATCGCGTTCGAGGCCGTGCACATCGCCAAGGCCGCCAACGCGCCGGTGAAAACGGTATGGAGCCGCGAAGACGACATGCGCGGAGGTTTCTATCGTCCTGCATTCGTTCACAAGGCAAAAGTGGGACTCGATGCGGACGGCAAGCCGATCGCCTGGCAGCATGTCATTGCCGGCCAGTCGATCATCGCCGGGACGTTCTTCGAACCGATGATGGTCAAGAACGGCATCGACGCAACCTCGACCGAGGGCGTGTCGGACTCGCCCTACATCAAGGACATTCCCGATCACCGCGTCGGCCTGCATTCGCCGAGACCCGGTATTCCGGTGCTGTGGTGGCGTTCGGTCGGCCACAGCCATACCGCGTTCGCGATGGAAAGCCTCGTCGACGAGCTCGCACATGCGGCGGGCAAGGATCCGGTGGACTACCGGCGCGGCTTGCTCGCCAATCACGCGCGGCATCTGGGTGTGCTGAACCTGGCCGCCGAAAAGGCCGGTTGGGGCAGTCCGCTGGCGCAAGGCCGCGCCCGCGGCGTGGCGGTGCACGAATCCTTCGGCAGTTTCATCGCGCAGGTGGCGGAAGTATCGGTGGAGAACGGAGCGATCCACGTGCATCGCGTGACCTGCGCGGTCGACTGCGGCATCGCAGTGAATCCGGCGGGCATCGCGGCACAGATGGAATCGGGCATCGCGTTCGGCCTCGGCGCCGCGCTGCATGGCCGCATCACGTTCAAGGACGGTCGCGTGCAGGAATCGAACTACCACGACTACCCGGTGCTGCGCATGAGCGAGATGCCGGTCGTGGAAGTGCACATCGTGCCGAGCACGGAGAAGTCCGGCGGCGTCGGCGAGCCCGGCACCCCGCCGATCGCGCCGGCGGTGGCCAATGCGGTGTTCGCGTTGAACGGGCAACGCCTGCGCGACCTTCCGTTCCAGCTTGCGGCACCGACTGCCGCCGCGCCGGTGAAGGCCTGAGGAGATGATGATGCCTGTCCTGAGCCGCGTCGAAGTGCGCACCCTGTTCGCCAGCGTTCTCCTGCTTTTCCTCGCCGCCTGCGGACCGCGCGTCACGCCCGAGCAGCGGGCCAGGGCGGTGGAGGCCTTTGCCACGATCGAGCAGGTCTTCCAGCACCCGCGCTGCAGCAACTGCCACATCCCGGGCGATGCGCCGTTGCAGTTCGATGCGCAGACGCCGCACGCGATGGGCGTGGTCCGTGGCCCGGAAGGAAAAGGCGCAGCGGGCCTGCCCTGCGCCACCTGCCATGGCGAAGCCAATCCACCGGCCAGCTACGGCCCGCACACGCCGCCCGGCGCACCGCATTGGGCGCTGCCGCCGCCCGACCAGAAGATGGCGTGGATCGGACTGCCTGCGGCCGAGCTGTGCGCGATGATCCAGGACCCAACGCGCAACGGCGGCCGCGATTTCGCTGCGCTGTTCAAGCATGTCAGCGAAGACAAGCTCGTGTTGTGGGGTTGGGATCCCGGGGTTGGCCGACAGCCGGTGCCGGTGCCGCACGACCAGTTCGTGGCCGCATTCAAGCTGTGGTCGGATGCGGGCGGTCCTTGCCCTTAGGAATACTCTGATCAATTCTGCGCAGGCGCCAGCGTATGGCTTGCGCACCGATCGAGGCATGGCGACGAAGGCGGATGGGCCGTCTGTCGAGTCGCCCCAGCGCGGCGTTGCGCGTCAGCGCCCGACGCGCGGAAACCCTTGGTGCATGCCCGAGGTGATGCGAAGTCGGGCAGGACGAGGGCCGATCGCTCAGCTCACCGAGGGCAGCCGCGCGCGGATCAATTCATGCCGTTGCGGAAAATCAGGTCGCGTCGCGGCCCGCTGGTGTTGGTGAAGCGGGCGCTGAGGATCCTGGGCAGGTCCAGGGGTGTGTCCACACCTTGTCCCTGGAACAGCGCGCGACCGCTGGAATCGATGGCGATCGAATTGCCCTTGTCCGGACCGGTATCGCCCAGCCCGCTGCCGATGATGAGGCAGAAGCCACTGTTGCCGGCCAGGCAATTGCCGAAGCCCGCTACTGGCAGCAGGGATGAATTGAAGGCCTGCACGAGCATGTAGTTGCTGTCGGGACCGCTGTTGCCGGCAACCACGATGCGCGTTCCCGTGGCGTCGACCGTACGCACGCTGCGGAACTGCGCGTTGTTGGCCAAACCGTCGTGCAGGGTCTCGGTGAAGTAATTGCCATCGGCACCGAAGCGGGCGATCGCAGCGCGTCGGCTGGTGCCGGCGTCGTTGAGGGTGGATCCGGCCACGACGAATCCGCCATTGCCGAAGGTGTCGATCGCCAGTGCTTCGTCGCTGTGCGGCGTACTCGCACCGAAGTAGTAAACGGTACGTCCGCCGTTGATCGACCCGAAGCCCAGATTCGCACCGACCGCACAGCCGCCGGCGCAGAACGCGGTGTCGTACTCGCCGCTCGGCAGCAGTCGCGCGATGCCGATGCGGAACCGCGAGACGGCGCTGTCCAGGGCGACGCCCGCAATGAGGATCCGGCCATCGTTGGCGATCGCGACCGCGTTGGCCTGGTCGAGCTGGGTGCTGGGCCCGAGATCGAACGGGATGGTCCGTATGCCGGAGAGAGCGAAGTCCGTGTCGAGCGTGCCGTTGCTGCGCAAACGCACGACGCCGTAATCGGTGTCGGTGGCCGACAGGGCGAACGAACCCACGACGACGATCCGATCCTCGCGATCGATCGCGACCGCCGTCGGAAACTCGTTGAGCGAGTTGTACGAGATCACCCGGGTTCCAGAGCCACCGGCAAACTGCAGGTCGAACGCAAGATTGGTGGGCTCGAAGCGCGACACCGAAATGTTCCGCCCCGTGGCACCGCTGATGGTTTGGCCAACCACGACGACCCGACCGCTGTTGTCGACCGCCGCGGCGCTGACCCGCACCAGGCTCGCGGCCCAGCTTTGCACCTGTATCGGCGCACCGTTGGCCGAGAACAGCACCATGCCGATGCAGACTTGTTCGCTGCAGAAGCCGGGGAACGTCGGGAACTCGAATACCGCGACGGTCCCGCCGTTCGGCAACGGCAAGGTGGCGACGGCCCGGAAGTCGAGCTCGCCGTCGCCATAGACGTAGCGGCCGGTGCCATTGAAGCTGGTGTCGAGCTGCTCGGCCTTGAGCGGGGCCGTCAGGCCCAAGCCGAGGCTGGCAAGAACAACGAGTTGGGCGATCAGCGATCTGACGGACATGGTGCGGAATCCTTGTTGGCGGCTGGCATGAACCGGGGAATACGCAAGCCGACGCGCAATCGGGACATTGGTCCACACCCGACCCGGGTGGGTGTGATCGAATCCGGGAGAAACCGGGCTTGAGGTGCGCGCTCTGCCGCGATGGCTGCACCGGTCATCGAGCAAGGGACACACGCACCGCGTCGAAATCCATCGGCGGGGACGCCTTTGCCTCAGAACCGAACCGCCCGGGACAGGTTGCGAACGTGGCGACCACGCCCACCCACCGCAGTCGATCAGGCGCCCGGGGTCCGCATTTCGGCAGCGAGCAGGGCGCGCGCCGCCTGCCAGTCGCGCTTGAGCGTGCGTTCGTTGAGGTTTTCAAGCGCGGCGATGGCCGGGAAGCTCATCCCGGCGAAAAAGTGCAGATGCACGACGCGCGCGGCCCGGGCATCGACCTGCTCCAGCGTGCTCAGGGCACGGTCCAGCGCCAGCACTTCCAGCGCCTCGTCCGGTGCGGCCGGCAGGCGGTCATCGAGGGTCACGAAAAGAGCGTCGCCGCCGCGCTTGTCGGCGCCGGCGCGGCGCGCGTGATCGACCAGTACCTGGCGCATCGCCCGCGCGCTCAGCGCCATGAAATGCTGCCGGCTTTCCGTTGGCAGTGATGGCGAGCCCGCCAGCTTCAGGTAGGTCTCGTGGACCAGCGCGGTGGTCGACAAGGTGTGGCCTGACATGATGCGCAGCTGCCGGTGCGCACACAGGCGCAGCTCGTTGTAGAGCAGGGTGAACAGGCGTTCGCTGGCAGCGATATCGCCGCTGCCGGCAGCGCTCAGCAATCGTGAGACGTCTTCGTCCAAGAAGCAGCAGTGGCCAGTGGGCGGTGTGCGGTGTGCGGGATGGCTAGGAGCCTGTGCGGCAGAAGCCGTCCGGGCTGCGAAGTTCGCTGCGCGGTCCATTTTTCCGTCGCTTCTTGGCCCGTAGAACCACTACGGGCCGGCAAATCGTCGAAAAACTGGACCGCGCAGCGGACTTCTCGCCTCGAACATTTCTGCCGCGCAGGCTCCTAGCGTGAGTGCGGGCGACGCGTCCGTCAATCTCCGCGGATGTCGCGGACCAGTGCGGGCTCGGGTGCAGGCAGTTCGGCCAATCGCAACAGCGCCGTTGCACGTTCCTGACGGGCCTCGCTGATTTTGCCCTCGGCGCTGGCGATCCGGGCCATCAGCGCGTGCGCCGAGGCGACGCTGGCGATCTGCACGGCCGGCGTTTCGCGGACCGTGCGTTCGGCCAGTGGCCGGGCCTGGTCGGCGTGCCCCATCGCAAGCAAGGCCCGGGCCTGGATCGTGACTGCCTGCAGCAGGCGGGGATCATCGGCGCCGCCCACCTCTTCGAACATGGCCTGCGCCTGGATCGCGGTCTGCAGCGCGACCGCGGGCTGGCCGTCGAGCAACAGCGCGGAAGCCAACGTGGCCCGGATCAAGGCGGTATCACGCGAGGGGCCGAAAGCGCTGTCGGCAATGGCGACGGCGGCGCGGGCGTGCGCGATCGCCGCCGCGCCGTCCTCTTGCCGGATCGCCAGTTGGGCCAGGCTGTTTTGCGTGTTCATCACCGCTGGATGGGTGTCGCCAAGGACTTCGCGATGCACGGCCAACGCGGAGCGCAACATCGATCCGGCTTCGTCGTAACGGCCCGTGCGCATGAGAATCGCACCGAGCGTGGTGGTCATCGTCGCTGTCGGCGCGGTCTGCGCCAGACCCAGTGCGTGCTGGATCGCCAGCGCTTCGCGCAGATGGGTTTCCGCCGACGCATGACTCTGCACGGTCAATTCGAGGATGGCCAGCGAGTTGAGCGTATGGGCGATGTCGCTGTGCTCGTTGCCCAGGCTGGCCCGCTGGATGGCCAGCGCTTCATGCAGACTGCCGCGGGCGTCGTCGAGCCGGCCCTGCTGACGCTGCACACCGCCGAGAATCTGCAAGGTCTCGGCGACCGCCGGATGGCTGTCTCCCAACCGGTCGCGGCGGATGGCCAGGGCCTTGAGCAAGGCGATTTCGGCATCGGCCGGGCGCGACTTGCTGGTCAGCGCAACGCCGAGGTCGTTGTACATCTGGGCCACGCGCGTGTCGTCGTCGCCGAACAAACCCGTGGCGATCGCGATCGCGTCCTCGACGACCAGGACTGCCTCGTCGAGCCGGCCCAGGCGGGTCAGCACCAGCGATTCGACCTGCCGGTCTCGGGCAAGATCGGGGCTACCGGCGGCACCGCGACGACGATTGATGGCGGCGGCGGCCCGGGCATCGATCAACGCATCGTCGAAACGGCCCAGGCGCTCACGCACCTGGGCGCGTTCGTTCAGCGCCAGCGAACGCTGGGCATCCTCCTTGATCGCGCCGAGAAGGCCCGTCAGTCGCGTGTCGGCTGCGGCGAGCTGGTCGCGATGACGCTCGACGATGGCCAGACCCAAACCGGCACGCAGCCAGGCCGACGAGTCCGGCGCCTCGCCATTGGCGGCTACGAGTCGCGCAGCATCAGCGAACAAGGCGCCCGCCTGCTCGAACTGGCCGAGCTGCCGATACAGCGTGCCGACGGTGAGCAGCATTTCAGCGCGCAGGCGCGGCTCATCGGCGAGCTCGATCCCGATGCGTTCGGCGCCACGATCCAGCAGTTCGCGCGCGGTGAGGCGCTCGCCCGCGGCGGCATCGGGCGCTGACGCCTCGAAGATCCTGCCGAGAAGCGCCTGTGCCGCACGCGCCAGGCGCGCCTCCCCTTCGGCCCGATGCGCCTGCCAGAGCGCAAGCGCGCTGCCGAGGATCAATGCGCCCAAGGCGACGAGCGACAGCGCCACGGGCAGCCGATGGCGCGAGATGAAGCGGTGCAACCGATAGGCAACGCTGTCGGCCCGCGCGACGATCGGCCGGCCCGCACGCCAGTGGCGCAGGTCCTCGGCAAAGGCTTCGACGGTCGCATAACGTCGATCCGGGTCGGGGTCGGTCGCGCGCGCGAGGATGATGCCTGCATCCCCGCGCAGTTCTCGCGCGGCGATCGCCGATGGCCCGGCGTCGCCGGCACGCATGCGCGCTGCGGCGAGTCCCTGCGCGGGTCCTGCGCTCGTGTTCGCGGCGTCCGCCTGCAGACGCGCGCCGCTGAGCAATTCCCACAGCAGCAGGCCGAGCTGGTAGATGTCTGTCGCCGTGGTGATCGGCCCGTCGACGGCCTGTTCCGGCGCCGCATACGCGGGCGACAAGTAGCGCTGGCCGCTGGTGCGATCCCCGCCACCGCTGTCTTCGAGCACCTTGGCGATTCCGAAATCGAGCAGCCGCGGCTGACCGGCGACGTCGACCAGCACATTGCCTGGCTTGATGTCGCGATGGACGATCAGCTGTCGGTGCGCATGCGCGACCGCATCGCACAGGCGCAGGAACAGCGCGACACGCGGCTCCAGTCCGGCCTCGGTGCGCGCAGCCCATGCGGGCAACGCTTCACCGTCGACATGCTCCATCACGAGGAACGGCCGACCGTCGGCACCGATCCCGCCATCGAGCAGCCGGGCGATGTTGGGGTGGTCCAGGCGCGAAAGGATCTGGCGTTCGCGGCGGAAGCGCGCCAGCAGCTCGACCGAATCCATCCCGCGCCGGATCAGCTTCAGCGCGCCGCGCTGGACATAGCCATCGCCGTCGCGTTGGACCAGGTAGACCGTGCCCATGCCGCCGGCTCCGAGTCTTTCCACGATGCGCCAGTCGCCCAGGCGTTGGCCTTCGCGCAGGTCCTCATCTTCGGCGCCGACCAGACGCGAGGCGACATCGAGCGGATCGCCCCCCGAGAGCAGGGCGGCATCGTCGTCCTGTCCGAGCATGGCAAGGACATCGGCGACCAGGGCGGCATCGCCGCCGCAGCGCTGCTCGATCAACGCTGGCCGCTCGGCTGGCGGCATCGCCAGCGCCTCGCGCAGCACCAGGAAGGCGCGACGCTTGCGTTCGATGTCCACCCCGTGTCCTCCCGCTCGTCAAAGACGATCCGTGCCCCTCGGGCCTGCTCGGACTTCGATCGTGCTCAGGTTGTCGCGTCAAGCATCAGGGACGACCGCATTCAGCACCGCAGGACGACCGAAAGCACGCCACGCTCCTTCGCCCCCCTGTCAGCGACGGAAAAGGAAATCCGCAAGCCCCACTCGCGCGCAGTGTACATCGCGTGCCCCGGGCACCCACGCTGCAATCCACCGCCGCGCCAGTCCTCGTCCGCGCGGATGCGAGGCGCGAATACTTCGCGGGGTCTGCCTGCACCGGGCGCGACATTCGCACAGACTGCCGTCGGCGTTTTCGCGATCCGGGGGCAGCGACGACAAGACAAAGGACGTGACCCAGGAACCCTCTGTTCTCGACCGCACGATTCGTGTGTCTTTTTCTCGTCCCCTTTCCCCTGGCGGGCAGCGCCGCGAAGGACATCAGGAGGGTGTGACTTCCCCCGATCTCACGTCGGGTTCAGTCGAAGCCATTGGCGAAGATGAGGTCGCCGGTCTCGACCGCGCCGGCATCGCAGCGCAGACCCGAGGGCCGGACGTAACCTCGCTGATCGATGCTCGCGCAACCGAAGTCATTGCCGCCATCGATGGCGACGCTGCCCGTGGCCGGAACCATGGTCTGGGTGGGACCGCCGTTGTCAGCGAGCGGACCGAGCGCGATAGCGGCGCGCGAGACACCGAGTAGATTGCCGCCACCGAGACCGCAGTTGTCTCCGCTGGTCTTGATGTTGCCGATCGCGAAATCGGGGGCCGCGCCATCCGAATGGCAGCTGCCGTCGAAGATGTTGCTGTAGAGGTTCAGGGTCACGCCGGTACCGGCGCCGCGGCCGCCCAGCGTGCTGCCCTGCGCACCGGTCGGCATGAATTGCGGGGCAAACAGCGTCACGTTCTGCATCGTCAACATCGTGTCGGCCACGTGGCTGCGATAGCCCACCGCTGCGCCGCGCGCACCGGCGCTCGCCGCCTCGACGGTAAAGCTGTTGTTGGCGAACGTGCTGTTGCGCAGCCAGAGACTGGCACCGTTTTCGACGAGCACGGCACCGCCGGTGTCGGACGTCCCGGTGTTGCCGGCAAAGGTCGATTCCAGCACCGCGACGCTGGCGTTCGCGTCCGCAACCCACAGCGCGCCGGGTCGGTTCGCGAGAAGCGGGCGGTTGCCGCGGAATTCGCTGTGCCTGATCGCGACTTCAGCACCTGCCGCTATGTGCAACGGTGCGCCATTGTCGAGAAAGCGCAGGCCGTCGATCGTGAGTTCTTCAGGTACATGCTCGTCGACCACGAGTCCAAAGCGCGTGTTCTGCACGGTCACATCGAACAGTCCCACCTCGCCGACCGAGGCAATGCGCAGGTTCCCGGCGCTGCGATCGATGCCATCGATGACGACTCTCCGCAGGTAGGTCGAGGGATTGGGCGCCGCATTGGACTGCGCGATCTGGAGCCGGCGAAAGCGCGAGTCCTCAATGGCCACATAGCGCGCGCCGGCGAAACCGGCGAAAGCCGCGAGGTCCGAATCGAAGACGTTGACCACGCCACCGGAGCCCACAATGTCGAGGCGTCCATCGGGATTTGGCGCGCTGACGAACTCAAGCACGAGCTGGCTGCCCGCAATTCCAAAGACTTCGGTGCCGCCGGCGCCATCAATCGACAGCTGCTGCATCGTGAGCGTGGATGGTGTGCTGTCGTCGATTCGCAGCAGCGGGTTCAGGGGCGACGTTGCTAGTATGCGCGTACTGCCAGGACCCGTCCCACTGATGCGCAGCGGACCGCTCACGAGCAGGGTCGAGGTCACGGAATAGGTGCCCGTGGCCAGAACGACCGCGTCGAATCCCGCCAATGCATTGGCCGCGAGCACGGCCTCGCGCAACGAGCAGTCGCCGGCCAGGCAGCCGTTCGGGGGCGGATCGTCGAATCGCGTCACCGTGAACGTCTGGAAGGCCGATGCCTGGCCCGCGATCGCCGCGAGCAGCCATACGGCGCCTCGGCTTGGCCATGAATGGGTTCTCATACCTGCATCTCCAGTGCGGCAAATGCCGCTCCTGTCAAGAGGTACGACGAACAGCACGGCGAGGGGCCAGCGGAAAAGCGGCCCACCGGGCCCGATAGCAGCCCAGGACCCCGCCGTCCCGCGGAAACACAAGCCATCCAAACAGACAATGCCTCCGTTCCCTTTTCTCCTTCTTCCTCTTGTCCCGCTGCACGCGTTCAGCTAGCGTGAAGCCCACGTCGAGCTGCTACGGAGAAACGTGTATGGGCATGCGGTCCTCAGTGCTCGCGCTTGCCTGGGGTGCTGCGCACGCATTGCTGAGCTTCACCTCGATGGCCATCGCACAGCCGGAAACAACACCGTCGTACAGCTTGAACGCCAAGGGCCTGATCGACGTCGCGGAAGACGGAAGCGTGATCGACTACCAGCTGGAAGAGGAACTTCAAAAGGAGGTCGCGGACGCTTTCGGAAAGTCGATCATGAAATGGCGATTCGATCCGGTGCTGGTCGAAGGCAAGCCAGCCCGAGTGCGAACTCGGATGTTCGCCAGGTTGAGCGGGGAATCAACAAGCACAGACCGCTACGCGATCCGCTTGATTGATGTTCAGTTCGGTTCGTTCGCCACCTATGAATCCGTCGCGCCAGTACGCTATCCAGTGCAAGCACTCAAGTCATTGATGGGCGCGCGCGCGATCATGGTTGTCTTGGTCGATCCAGGTGGAAATGTCACGCAGGTCCACACGCAGCAAGTAAACCTGTATGGGAACCTCAAGAGTTCCAGGAGGGCTTCCGAATTGCGAGACCAGTTCGCTGAAGCGAGTGCCCAATCCGTTCGGGAATGGAAGTTCGCCCCGAAGGAGCCGGTACCCGGAGCCGTTGACTACAGCGTCGTCCTGGTTGTCGATTACAAACTCGGGGGCAACGTACGATGGTCCGAGCGCCTCGTTCCCGGGCCCGTCGTCCTGGCTCCCTGGATGACACGATCAGGCGTGCCGGTCGAGGACGACTACATGGCGACACACGTCGCGGGTGAAGGTGCACAAAAGCCTAGGCCGGCGCCGCAACCCTTTCTGAGTGATCGCAGGTTCAAGCTGCAGACAGATCCGATCGGCTCTCTGCTGTAGTGGGCATGAGGTCAAACGGAATTCCGAGCTGGCCCGCCGATCGATCCGGGAGATCGTGTGCGCATTGCGCACCCGGCTCAATCAGATCATACCTGCGTCCCACTTGCTGGAACCCACACATGCCTTCTGGAAACCGAGTTCGATGCCTGTTGCTGATGTGGGTTCTCGTCCCGATGGTCGCCGCGGCCGCACCGCCGCCCGTGACCGTGGTTCCGACAGCAAAGGACATCATCGCGCAGTCCAACGAACAGGGACTCACGTCGATTCGCGTGGAAGGCCTGGAGATCCTCTACGTCAATCCACAGGCCCGACTCGACGGCTACTCCAAGGTGATGCTCAAGCCGATCGTGGTCCGGCCATGGGCGGAATGGCGCAACCGGTACTTTGTCGCCGGGTCCACGCGCACGCTGAATCTCGTACCGATGATCGAGCATGCCACCGCGCATGCACATCGTGCCGTCGAGCGTGAGCTTGCAAGCGCCGGTTACACAGTCGTGGACACGGCGGCGGCCGATGTCGTCGAAGTCAGCGCATCGATCCTCGACGTCTTCCTCATCGCCGTGAAAGCGAAAGGCCGTACGGATTCGGCGGAAAGCTATTCGCTCGGAACGGCGACCCTCATCGCGGAAATCCGCGACTCGATGTCCGGCGATCTGATACTTAGTGCATACGACGTCGACCGCGGACCCAGGCCCAAGTTGACGATGCACCACGCCGCCGAGGAAGCAGAGGCCTGGCTGGAATCGACGATCGACGCGTGGGCGGAGTTCCTGCGCAAAGGTCTTGATCTGTCCAACCGGAATCGCGACCCGGAATCAGGCTCGGGCGGCGAGCCCGTTGCCGAACCCCGCGCAACCAAGGCGTCCGATTCAAACGGATAATTCCTCCGTCCCGTTTTCCACCTAGCCGGCGGCGTCATAGGCTGCCTTGATCCAGCCTGCCAGTTCGGTGTCCACGTGTGCCGCGTCGGTGAGCTTTACCCTGAAGTTGCACATCTGGCCCGCCGGAAGTTTTTCCAGGCGTGGCGAACCCGGTAGATCCTTGATGTTCAGGCCGACTTCGACCCGCGTGTTGGTGGCAGGGCCGATCATCGCGAACTGCTTCTTGCGGCGATAGCTGACGTACTTCTGCTTGGGCGCCACCTCGAACGCTCCGAACTTCGCAAGCTGCTTCAACAGGGCATCATGGATGGGCCGAAGCGTCGCCTTGGGGCCGACATACAGCGCGTCCAGCGGATCGGCGGATGTGCTTGCAGGTGCCCGTGCGGCGTCCTTCGCGAGGTGGGCAATCGTGTTGGCATCGCCGTGACCCAGCCCGAGCTCGGCCTTCAGCATGCCCACGATCTCGCTGTGCTTGGCGAGGCCCGCGCTGCGGACAAGATCGAACAACTCCTCGAGCGTCTTGCCGGTTCGCGTCTGGATGTTCCTGATCTGTGTCGCCAGGGCTTTTTCCACGTCGCTCATGCTTGCCTCCCGATTCCGCTGTGGTGGTTGCCGAAAAAAGCTCGTTGCCGCCGTGCCCGCAAGCGCCGGCGGGAACCCCTGCTCAGTCGGTTGATTGCGGCTCGCCGAACATCATCCGGTGGCCGTCGATGGTCCGGATGCCGAACTCGCGCATTCCCCATGGTTCATCGCGCAAGGGTTTGGTCACCTCGACACCCCGCGAAACGAGATCAGCATGGAATGACGCGATCCCGTTCACCTCGATGTACGCGAAGTAGGAGTGGTCGCCGAGTTCGCCTGCGGGCAGCGCGTCCGCACACTCTCCCGCCATGATGACGCAGGCGCCGCGCGTGAACAGCCGCCATCCGGGCACGTCCTGCCATTCCAGCTCGAATCCGAGCACATCGCGGTAGTACGCCGTCGAGCGCACGAGATCAGGCACTGCAATGACGTAGCGCGGGTGCATGAGCATGTCGTGTCCTCGTCCGAAACCGGCCTGCACAGGGTCCAGCCGCGAGTGGCAGGCAGCAGTCGGATGCATCGAAGCATACCTGCGGCGGCGACCCGCATGCACGCATGCTCGGACGTCACGGGCCATCCAGCCACGGGGGTATCGGCATGGCGCAACGACCTGCCACGAATTCCTCCCGCTCGAACCGATCGGGCGAGTGATCGGCCGTTCGTTGCGTGGTGCGCAACATGCTGGCTTGCCGCATGGTCACGTCATTCCGGCACAAAGGATTGCGCAGTTTCCTTGGAACTGGCAGCAACTCGGGCGTCCCCAGTCATGCCAAACGATTCTCCGGATGCAACTCGCTGCTCTGGAGACCAGTACACCGTTCATAGATTCCCGGCAGCGATCCGCTGACAAGGAGAGTCAATGCCATCGCATAAGTATGTGCGGAGCACAGCGCGGCGAGGGGCCAGCGCAAGAGAGGGCCGCCGATTTCGGGTGTCGGTTACCCTAGGGGCATGGATTCCCTGATCGCCGCGGCTGCGCGCGCGCTCGCCGGTGGCGATGCGATCGGCGCGCTCAAGCGCGTCGCGTTGCGCGAGGACCCGCCGGGGCTCGCGCTGCGCGGCATTGCGATGGCCCAGCTCGGCGATCTGGTTCGCGCACGCGAACTCCTTCAGCGCGCCGCGCGCGGCTTCGGACCGCACGAGGCACGAGCACGCGCGCGCTGTGCGGTCGCGGAAGCGGAAGTCGCGTTGGCGATGCGCGACCTCGATCGACCGACACGCGGACTGGCCGAGGCCGCTGCAGCGCTCGATGCGCAGGGCGACCACGCCAACGCCGCACAGGCGAGGTTGATCACGGCACGACGGCTGGTACTGCTCGGCAAGCTCGACGACGCGCGCGCCGAGCTCGCGGGTCTGGACAACCTGCCGATGCCGCCCGCGCTGACCGCGATCGCCGCGCTCGCGGCCGCCGAACTCGCGCTGCGATCGTTGTGCACGGGACCCGCACGTGCAGCGCTGGCGCTGGCACGCGCGGCGGCAGCACGCGCCGGTGTACCCGCACTCGTCGCCGAAGTGGACGCCGGCGAACGCGTGCTCGAACAACCAGCGGCGCGACAGATCGTCGGCGAAGGCCAGCGCCTGCTGCGGCTCGACGAGGTGGAAACACTGTTCGACTCGGGCGCGCTCGTCGTGGACGGCTGCCGGCTGCGCTTGCGCATCGGCGCAGCATCACTCGCGCTGGCGCGACGCCCGGTGCTTTTCTCGCTGGTGCGCGAACTTGCGACGGCATGGCCCGGCGACATCGACCGCGATGCGTTGATCGCGTCGGCGTTTCGCGCATGGCACATCGATGACACGCATCGCGCGCGCCTGCGCGTGGAGATCGGCCGCCTGCGGGCACTGGTCAAACCATGGGCGCGCATCGATGCGACCGCGCGCGGCTTTGCGCTGACCCCGTACGAGGGCCGCGATGTGGCCGTGCTCGCGCCACCGATCGATGGCGAGCAGGCGTCGTTGCTGGCACTGCTGGCCGACGGCGAAGCCTGGTCGACGCCTGCACTCGCGCTCGCCCTCGGCACCAGCCAGCGCACCGTGCAGCGTGCGCTGGCCGGACTCGAAGCGGCCGGCAAGGCGCGCACGATCGGGCGCACGCGCGCGCGCCGCTGGCTCGCCGCACCGCTGGCCGGATTCACGACGACATTGTTACTCCCGGTGTCGCTGCCGCCTGGATAGATTGACGACCACGGCGCCCGCTCCGGCGCGCAGCGAAGAGGACACGACCATGGACACACATATTCAGCAGAACCGTGTCGACGCACCGGCACAACCGGCCGAAATCGTCCGCGAGTACGGACCATTCGATGATGCCGCAGCCGTGCACGGCGTCACCCACGACGGCCGCAACGTCTGGGTCGCCACCGGCGCGCGGCTGCTCGCGATCGATCCCGGCAGCGGCGCCACCGAGCGCGCACTCGAACTCGCCTGCGACGCCGGCACCGCGTTCGACGGCACCTACCTCTACCAGATTGCGGAGTCCCGTATCGACAAGATCGATCCGGCCACCGGCGAGGTGCTCCACTCGATTCCGTCACCCGGCAAGGGATGCGACTCGGGCATGGCCTGGGCCGACCACCGGCTCTGGGTCGGCGAATATCGCGAACGCCGCATCCACGAAGTCGATCCCGAAACCGGCGAGGTGCTGCGCAGCCTCACCTCCGACCGTTTCGTGACTGGCGTGAGCTGGGTCGACGACGAACTCTGGCACGGCACCTGGGAAGCCGACGAAAGCGAACTGCGCCGCATCGACCCCGCCGACGGCGTCGTGCTCGAACGTCTGCGCCTGCCCCCAGGCATCGGCGTCAGCGGCCTGGAATCCGACGGCGCCGATCTTTTCTACTGCGGAGGCGGTGGCAGCGGAAAGCTGCGCGCCGTGCGTCGACCCAAGCGCCCCGCGGCGTGATACGCGGCCAAGTTCTTCATCCATCGTGGAATGAGAACGTCAGGCACGAGAACGCCGTCTTGAATCTGGCGGCCGGTCGGACTGCGTGGGGCGAAGCAAGAAAATGCGAATGCGCAAGGACGTTTCTTGACGATTCACTGGTCAATAGTGGGCTCCATTGACCAGAGGTCGGCGGAAAGATGGACCGCGCTGACCCCCATCCTTCCCTCATCCGCCTTCGGCACGTTCTCCCGGAGGGAGAAGGCAAAACGAAACGCCAGCGGCAAAGACAGCGGAGCAAGCTCTACGAAAGGCGGAGGCGGAGGCGGAGGTGAAGGCGGGCGAAGATCCCGTAGAGCCGAGCTTGCTCGGCTGCCTTTCCACCCGTCGCGGGAACCGCAAAAACAGCAACAGTAGCGGAGCAAGCTCTACGAAAGGCGCAATTTCCCTTCTCCCGCCGGGAGAAAGTGGCGCGCAGCGCCGGATGGGGGGAGAGTTCTCGCACGTTGGCCGTTTCGGCGCAGGTGGATTTGCCGCCCGGCCATCCATAGTCAGACAAGAACGCGATAGATTTCCGCAATTCATCGCCTAGCGCCCGGCGCGATGATGATCGTCACGTTCCGCTCGTGACAGCCAGTGGCGCCAGAGCGGGCGCGTCCCGGCGACAGTGCCGAGGCTTCAGGCGGGTGGAATGCATCGCGCCTGAAGGCGCTCCCACAGTCGCTCGGTGTTCATGGTCGCCAGACGAAGCTACCGCGAAATTGAACCTGACCCGTTGCCTCTTTTTTCCTCATCGGAGAATCCGGATGCTCAACAAGAACACGATCTGCCTTTGGTACGACGGCACCGCGCTGGATGCCGCGACGTTCTATGCCGCGACATTTCCCGACAGCGCGGTGGGCGCTGTCCTTCGCGCACCCGGTGACTATCCCGATGGCAAGCAAGGCGATGTCCTGACCGTCGAGTTCACCGTCATGGGCATCCCGTGTCTTGGCCTGAACGGGGGTTCGACGTTCAAGCACAGCGAGGCCTTCTCGTTCCAGATCGCGACCGACGACCAGGCCGAAACCGACCGCTTGTGGAACGCGATCGTCGGCAACGGTGGCGAGGAAAGTCAGTGCGGCTGGTGCAAGGACAAGTGGGGATTGTCGTGGCAGATCACGCCACGCGCGCTGTCGGCGGCGATCGCCGATCCCGATCCCGCTGCGGCCAAGCGTGCGTTCGAAGCGATGATGCAGATGAGAAAAATCGATATCGCAAGGATCGAAGCCGCGCGGCGCGGCTGAGTTCTCTGCTGCGTTTCCGGAAAGCCGGCTCTGGCCCAGATTTCCGCTTTCAGCGGGAAAGGTCGCGTCTGTATTCGCGCCCCTGTACGCTGTTACGTCGCAACGTTCGCAGCAGCCTTCTTGCCCGCGACATCTTTTTCCAGCGGCAATGCGCCTGATGACTCGAGGTCGGAGAAGAACTGTTGAATGATCCGGTCGATACCCCGCTGACGTTCACTTTGCAGCTTGCCGAAGCTGAACAGGGACACTGACGACTTGGTCGGATCCTCGTACTCGAACACACGGATGACCTCGGTTCCAAGGCTGAGCTCGAACTTGTAGGTGTGTGCCTCAACGATCGGTGCCGGTACGATCAACAGCGTCGCCGCCGATGCCATGCCGGCAGCAAACGTGCCGACTGATTCGCGACGCTCCCAGTTGTAGGTCACCTGCAAGGTGAAGGGCCAACGCAACATGCCTACATCGACCCTCGCGAAACGCCCCGACTCACGAATCGAGCCGCCGAGATAGCGAATAAGTTGCGCGTGCTCCGCGGTCACGAAATCGCCAGTGTTGATATAGAGGTTGATGGCGGGGAAGCGCTCGCCTTCGGCAATCACAGCGAGCTTCGGCCGAACGTGGGCGGGCGTACAACCGGCAATCAGGGTGACAGCAAGCACCGCAACCCATAGTCGAAAACCTTGCATCCTTGACTCCTGTTCAATTCCCGCGCTTTGATTCGCGCTGCTGCGCCCCTGACCCTGGTAGAACAATGCCGACTGCTGAATTGTGCAAAGGGAACGGAAAAAAGTCGACTCACCCCTGCTCCTGGTCATCCGGTTTCTCAATCCTCTGCGTTTCCCGTTCTTCCTATTTGTCCCGCTACAAAGGTTCGGCCAGCTTGAACCTCAGGTCGAGTGACGATAAGGAACCGCGAACGGGCATGCGTCCCGAGTGTTGGCAATTCCCTTGAAAGCATTCGCTCCCGAGCTTCAGCGCGCCCGTCGCTGTCGACACTGACCCCGGTTTTCCCGCCCGTCGCTGTCGATACTGACCCGTGATTTCCGCGGGGCTTGACTTTTAATTCGTTATTTAGCTAAATACCGACATGAACTCCGTCTTCAAGGCCCTCGCCGACCCCACCCGCCGCAAAGTGCTCGAGTTGCTCCGTCAGCGTGCGATGAGCGCGGGCGAGCTGTCGGACCACTTCCCGGTGTCGCGGCCGACCATGTCGGCGCACTTTGCGGTGCTTCGCGAGGCCGACCTGATCGAGTCCACCCGGATCGGCACGAGCATCATCTATCAACTCAAGTTGTCGGTGCTCGAGGACGCCCTGCTCGGTTTCACCCAGCTGTTCGGCATCGGCACTGCAGCGCGCACGACGGCGGACCCGGCTGACGATGCGCAACCCAGACAACCCCGTGAAGGAGTCGACGAATGAACGAGAGCACCAGTCTTCGGACCCGAAAACACATCTTCTTTTCCCTAAAGATCGCCGGCGCGATCCTTGGCGGCTCCCTGCTGCTCACCCTGGGCCGCCAACAAGGATGGCTCGACGCCGAGTTTGTCATGCGCGGACTCAACGTCATCCTCGGCCTCGCCTTTGCGGTCTACGGCAACGCCATCCCGAAGATGATGGACGCCACCCCGCCGAACAACCTGCGCGAAGCGACCGTGGCCCAGGCGATCGGACGCGTCGCCGGATGGTCAATGACGCTGGCCTTTGTGGTGTGGACCGCACTGTGGGTCTTCGCGCCGCTGCCGATCGCCAAGATCGCCTCGATCGCGGCGGTCGTCGCCAACCTCGTGGTCATGGTCGGCTACTCGATCTGGAAGGTCGCGGCCACCCGGGCGTCGAGCAGCGTTTGAGCCGGGATGTCACGGATGAGTCGACTCTGAACCGTGCTCTTGCTATCAATCGATGATTTCCGCCGATTCGGTCCGGGTCCGGCCGATGAAGAGCTTCCTCCCTGAAATCTCGCACATGCTCACCATTTCATCGAGGACTTTGAGTGTGTACTTTACTTCCAGCCCGTTCACGCTTGCTTCCTCGATCAATCGTCCATTCGCCGATGTAGTCCACTCCCTTGCCGCTGATCTCGAACCACAACCCCTTTCGCGCCACCGGGTAGTGGAGCTGATTCTTGACCGACGTAAGGACCTCCTGAAAATAGTACTTGCCGGGTTCAACGTTGGTTGCGAAGTAGCAACCTCCGGAAGCACTGGTGCGACATCGCTCGAGGATGATTCGTTTGGAGTTGTCGACGTTCTGGAGCAGCCATTTCCCGCCAACTCCGAGCCCTTTTGGCGCATTGGCCAACACGATGTTGCGTGCATTCGGAACAACGCACGATGGCGCTGCGTGCACAACGACGGGAAACAGCATCGCGGCGACGATGACCTTCTTCGTGCCTGGCCTGCGCTGCATTTTTGCTCCCTTGGGAACCGATCGACGAGCAAGGATACCAGCGTCACTTTCTCTGCGGCGGGGCGTGTCTGCAGAGAAACTTCGTGTCGGGGCGTGGGAATTCGGCGGAATGGCGGATGCCCCGTGGCGCCTCCCCCTTTCAAGAATTGAACCTGACGCCTTTTTCGCGTCAACTACCCCAGTCCAGTCACACGAGACCAGGATCATGTCGGACGAAGCGAAAGCCCCAGGCGCTGCACCACCACCGCCGGATACCTGGACCGTCACGGGCATCCAGACCGCGGCCGCCGCTGACGGACGTTCGCGCGTGGAAGTCGTCATCCGCGGCAAGGTCGAAGGCATCGTCGACCGCGGCGGCGGTGTGGACCAGCTGCGCTTTTCCGTCTGGGACGACGGTCAGGAAATGGATTTCAAGATCGTCAGCATCCCGCTCGGCAAGACCGGCGTAGTCAACGTACGCCTGGGCTTCGATGGCCAATACGCCATCGTCGCTGATGGCATCGGCATAGCGATCACGGCCGGTTCGGAAGCGGATGGCGAGCGCGTGTTTGACCTGGATCCGTTTTTTCCCGAGAGGGCCCCATAGGCGCCGATGGAAATGGGCTCAGGTTCATTGAGCCCGGTGACACTGCGCATCGACGGGGCCTGGCGACGCAGCATCACGGTCGCATGGTTGCGCAGCGCTGGGAACACGTCAGGGCGCAGTGCGGTATGACCAGAGCTCTCGCTGTCCGATTCTGACCACTGTCTTCGGATGCTAGTTTGCCAGCCCCCTTATCTCTTCGGGCAGCACGCTTGCGTCCTGCCGGCTCGGGTCAGCGAAATGATGATCCCATTTTTCCCGGAGCGAGCCGGCGCCAGGCCAGGCCCAGAATGCCAGCGAGGAGAACCAGCAGCACCGGAAGGGAATTGACGGGCAGTGCGGCGGGGCCGACGCCGGTTCCGCGCTGCACTGTGAATTCCGCCAGCAGGTACGCCGTCCCGAGAGATTCATTACCCGAAAAGCCTCTGTTCGCCAAGGCTGCGGCTCCGAACGAGTCATAGGTGACCCGATATGGCAGCGAGGTTGCAACGCCGTCCGCATCGGTCAGTGCGAAGTGTCACTCGACCGATGCTGGCACGTCGCCGGTAATGAAGACTCCGTACATCCCATACGGCGGCGGCGACATGAAGTACAGTGAGGTGTCGACGATAAATAGGACGGTGATCCCCGGCATCGGCTGCCCCTGTGCATCGCGGATGCGGACGCGCAAGCGCTCGTCAAGCAAATGACCGACAGGCGCCTGGAACGAAGCGGGTCCGACGATTTCCATCGTCGGGGTCCCCGGCGGTTGGGCTTGAGCCGGCAGGCACAGTACCGCAAGGATCACCATGAGTATCGAGATTTTCATTTCTGCACTTCCTCGAGAAGTCTTGACCTGCTTCAGCGAATCCGATCGACCTGCGCCCAGCGCCATCCCTCGGACCCACGCCCTCCAACCTGTTACACAGAATCGCAGCCAATCCCCCAATTGCAGCAACATAGAGGAAACAACGGGGGCAGAGCAACTATCCGTTTGATACCGGCGCACCGCCCCACGTAGATACGGGGATTGCTCGGCTGCTGCCTGCACCCGCCCGTGCCGAAGAGCGAACCGCAGCGGGACAAGCTCCACTCGAGCAGGCGAAGCCCCATGCAGCGGGACTCGATCGCACTCACCTGGAGTGGCGAAACGCGCGTCCACGTCAGGAAACGCGTGCGCTGACCCCGCTCCTATTTCCTTGTAGGGAACCCATTGCCGCTTTAACAACTCTGAGGTCACGACCCACCAAGGACGATTATGCGTCTTCTAGTCATTCCAGCTCTCTTGATGGCGGTCAGCATGTGCGAATCCGCAACGGCCAGCACGAAAACTGGGCGAACGCTCGCGCTACTCGAATGGGCAGCAGCGCATCTCAGAGACTGTCAACGCGACAGCGGTACTGATTGGGTAGTTGAATGCCTGCGCGCGGGTGAGCGAAAACGAGGCACCTCTCACCAGGATGTTTCGTTCCTCATGATTGACATCTACAACGGTCCAATAGTCTTCGAACTCGGCCCCGCTTGTCGGTCGATCGGAACGTATACACCGTACTCCACAGGACCGAACACCATCGACGAATGTGGAAAAGGCGACGACATTGTGATTGGTTGGGCAACGCGGTTTCTTTGGCTGCTTGAGTCTCTGTTCCCGGAGGAGAACGGGGAGGGGGAGAACCCGGACACCCAAGATTCCCAGCGGTTCGCACGATGATTCACCAATCGCGCGTCGCGTAATTGTTCGCAGCGCCGGAATTGTGGATGTCCCAGTTGTCGTGTTGCAAGTAGTAAACTGCGCCGATGCAGAGGGAGAGCTAGTATGGACAACCGATACACCATCTTTGCGGTCGTCTCGATGATGCTCGCGCATATCGTCGCAGACAGCGCGCACGCCGCCGTCGTCGACCACACGCCGACCTGGCAGTACGAGGTCGCGCCCTTCCACTACGTGGTAACCCTTGATGCCCTTCCGACACGTGGTGTCTTGGTCGCGACATCGCCAAAGTTGGTCGCGCTCTCGCCGGATGGGTCGGTGCGATGGCAGCTGGAGGCTTGTACTTCGACGTGTCCTCCGGCCGGATCAGGTGGGCATGCCCAATGGGAAGGCGCGGTTCTTCGCGAGGACGGCGGTGCATGGGCGATCCGAAGCGTTCGGCAGGCCGACGACGTCGGCTCGCCCTACACCCTGTCAGCCGTGCACATGGATGGCCAAGGCGTCACAGTGCGCGAGGTCGTGCTTTCCGACGCGTCGCGCAGGGGCGGCCTCCACGTAGCCCAAGCGGACCACAACGGCCTGGTCGTGCTGGTCGACCATTCGCCTGTCGGTAGCTCCACGCTGCGCTACACACGCCTGGACGAGCAGGGCGGCGAAACCGGCACCGGCCAGTACGCGCTGTGGGAACACTCCGATGGGCGCATGACGATGCGACTGCTCGAGGATGCAAGCGCACTCGTCGCCGTCGAGGAAGAGGTGATGTGCTTCCTGGGCTGTCCCGTGCCGCGCACCGTGATCCTGCGTATCGAGCCCACGGGCGTTCTCGCTTGGCGACACGACTTCCCCCTGAATGCGGAGACCGTCACGGCGCTGGAGCTCGACGGATCCTCGACCGCCCTGATCTCCCCCGCGGCGGCTGCTGACACACTGTCGTCCCTGGGACCTGATGGTGAGGACAGGGGCTCGGTCGCGCTACCCGTGATCTGGGGTCATCACGGGGGAGGTGTCTCGCCTCTCGCGGGTGGCCGCCGCATGGCCTTTTTCTACCCGCACGGCTCGCCGTGGCGCATGGCGGGGCTTCTCGACCGCGGCGGCAACCTGAGCGCACATCGCGAGATCGGCGATACGATGCTTGAGTTCAATCCGGTGGCGAACCCCTTCGGGTTTCTGTTCGCTCACCGCGAACAGGCCTCGGCCGAGCTGCTGTCGGCGACCACCCTCGAGACGCTGCAGCGCTTCCGTTTCGATGGCTCTGGAGCAGCCGACTTCCTCGCACGACCGATCTGGCGCGTCCTCGAGGACGGCGTGGTCTATGCCGCGACGGAAATGCGGGATGACAGCAGCGCGCGCAGCCTCGCCATCGCGCGCTTCGACATGACGGTTGCGAATCCGCGACGCTGCCAGCCCATCCGAGAGTCCGGGGCGGCTGCGACCCCGCACACACCACTCTGTCCACCGCCACGATTTTACCCGCCCACCAACACGCCACCGAGTGCCATGCGCCCGCGTTGAGCACGGGAACGAGAGGGCATGGAGAGAACCGGGAGAGAGAACCGGGACACCCAAGATTCCCTGCGGTTCGCACGAAAATTCACCCGATCACGCGTCGCACGATTGTTCGCAGCGCCGGAATTGCGGATGTCCCAGTTGTCGCCCAGGATGCCGCCCGGGATCCCCTGGATGTCCTCGTGATGGTCCAGCAGGATTTCGGCTTCGGCACCGTGCTCGCCGAAGAGACTGCGGATCTGGCGAGTACGTATCGCGCGCTGGAAAAGTTCACGTTGCCGGGCACCGGCATCGAGGTGGGCTTCCCGAAAGCCCGCATCCTGAGGCCCAGCGGCGATCCGAGTCCGCGAAACTCCATGCAGCGGGACTCCATCGCACTCACCTGGAGTGGCGAAACGCACGTCCGGGTCAGGAAACGCGTGCGGTTCAAACGGATAATTCCTCCGTCCCCTTTATCGATGCAGCCCAACCCGGCCACTGGATGCGACGCGCGGGCGTCGCGGTGCATCTACTACGGTCGTTGCCTGTTGCCCTTGGTCCTTCTCGTTCCTTCCTCTGGTTGATCGTCCATGGCGCACTTGATGTTCGGCGGATTCCTTTGTGCCTTGCTGGCTGGCCCTGTGTTGGCCACGAACTCACGTATCGAGGACGTGACATTCGACAGTCGCGGCACGACGCTCTCGGGTTCGATTGCATGGCCGGTCGGCAAGCCCGCCATCGCGGCGGTGGTGTTCATCCACGGATCCGGAAAACAAACTCGCAATCTCGATCTGTCACGACGCTTTGCGGAAAGCGGTATCGCCGCGTTGGTTTACGACAAGCGCGGCGTCGGGAAGTCCGGCGGCGTCTATGAGGGTAATCAGAGCGTCACGGGCATGAACATCGAATTGCTCGCGGACGATGCCGTGGCGGCACTGAACGCACTGGCGGGTAACCCGGCGCTCGATGGTGCGCCGGTCGGGTTTGCCGGGATATCGCAAGCCGGCTGGATTGCGCCGCTGGCAGCGACCAAGACCCGCCACGCCAGGTTCCTGCTGCTCTGGAGCGCGCCGGTCTGCAAAGTCAGCGAGGAAGACATCTACAGCAAGTTCACAACCGACGAAGATGGCCCGGACCGCCCGCCGTATGCCACCGCGCTTGCCGCACGCACCGAACCCTATCGTTGGCCCGACTTCCTGGGCCGGGACACGGACCCCGCCGAAGACCTCGCCCGGCTCACGATCCCCGGGTTCTGGATCTTCGGCGCGCACGACGGCAGCATTCCCGTGGATTTGTCGCTGCGCAATCTTCGCACGCTGCGCGCGGCCGGACATCGCTTCGATCACGTCGTGTTCGACGAGCAAGGCCACAACAATATGGCGGCGACCTTCGACGCTGCGATCCAGTGGATCACCCGCGAGCTGGGGCTGGAGAATTCAGGGGAAGAGCAGGTTTCCGGCAGCCGAGCAAGTCACTCCGACGCCGTTGCTCCGTCACCGCTCCTCACGCGGCCTACCCGTCCGACCGGCCAGCCGCATTGCAGCGAACGCGAGCATCGCTGCCAGGGCCAGCATCGGCAACGGTCCCAGCGTCGGCACTGACACCGGCGCTCCGCCGACGGTGAAGCTGGTGGTCAACGGCGCGAAGCTCTCCCCCGGGTAGCCCGACAGGGTCTGCTGCACCAGCGCGTAAGTGCCTGGCGCGAACGCACCGAGTGGAAAGTCGATGTCCGACGGCGGTACCGGTGGGTGGATGCAGATGATATTGGGGTCGAAGGACATCTGCACGGTGAGGGTGACGACCTGTTCGGCAGTTGTGACCCGGAACGAATCGATCGACTGGGTCGTCGGGTAACACTCGAGGAAGAGCATCCGGGCCACGATCGGCTCACCTGCGACGGAAGGGTTCGACACGACGCGCAGGTTCTCGAAGATCGGCGGCCCCACCTGTGCCGAGAGTGTCTGGCAAAGCAAGGCGGCACACAGCACGATCAGGACGCGAATGGCTTTCATGAGCAGCTCCGGCACTACGGGGATACTAAGAAGCGACATCCAGGGCGCTTTTCCGACATGCCCCCAGGATCCCGCCCGGGATCCCCTGGATGTCCTCGTGGCGGTCCTCAGTCGGGCGGTGTCGGTGCCACCCGCATCAGCAACGCGGGACGGTCCATCTCGACACCGCGCACAAACAGGCGTGCGATGCGCCGCACGTGCCGGATATCGGTGCTCGGGTCGGCGTCGAGCAGCAGCAGGTCGGCGCGTGCCCCCGGCCGGATCACGCCGTAGTCGACGAAATCCAGCAGCCCGGAGAGGTTCGCCGTGCCCGCCGCCAGCGCCTGACGCGGCGTGAGGCCGATGCGCACCAGCAGTTCCATCTCGATGTGGGCGCCGAGCCCGGGCAACACTCCGAAGGCGTCGGCGCCGCTGCCGAGCACGAACTTGACGCCGTGCTTCACGAGCACCCGTTGCAGTTCGAGCAGCCGCAGCGCGTTCGCCTGTTCGAGCTCGCGCGTGCGGCCCCAGTGCACCGGTGCATCGCCGGTGACCGGGTCCGCGGGCCGCATGATGTCGGCCGGATCGATCAGCACGGCGACCGGGTCCTTCCACGGATTGGCGTGATCCGGCAGGGACAGCGAGATCAACGCCAGTGTCGGCATCAACGCGACCGGTTCGGCAGCGAGTGCGATCGCATAGTCGCGCAGGGCAGGCGACGCCGGATCGAGTTGCTGCAGAAAGTGCATGTACTCGGTCCGCGCCGGCCCGAAGGGGTCGTCGGCGACGGCACGGCGCAGCGCGGGTGGCGCAAGGTCGAGCAGGTAGCGATTGAAATGCACGAACACGGGCACACCCATGCGCGCCGCCTGCAGCACGCCGGTGTGTCCGACCTCGCCGATCGCGATCAGCTTCTGTGCGCGGCTGCGACGCGCGGCTGCGGCCGTCTGCTCGGGTGTCAGCGAGTAGTACAGCAGGATCGCGCGATAGTCATCCCAGCGTTGCGCGTCGACATAGCTCTCGATCTGCGCTGACGACAGCGCGGGGGCGGCACGCAGCTGGGCGACGGTTTCCACTTGACTCATGCCGCGCATGTCGTGCCCGACCACAACGCTGAACTCCAGCAGCGTGGGCCCCTGCGGCACGGGGAACGATGCCCCGCGACGCGAGTCGCGAACGCTCGTGAATATGGTGGTGACCCCCATGTAGAGATGAGCGCGCGCCTGGTTCTCGTTGTTCTGCACCGAGAAGGCATCGATCAGGCCCGGAACCAGGAACTTGCCGGACACATCGATCACGCGTGCGCCGTCCGGCACCGCGACGTCCGCGGCCGATCCGGCGGCGACGATGCGGTCGCCCTGGATGAGCACGGTTGAATCCGGCACATCGCGCGTCGAACGGCCGAAATCGGCGAGGTCGACCAAGGTTGCGCCGCGCAGCGCGATGACCGGTGTGGCCTGCGCGATCGGCGCCGCGCCGACGAGCAGGAGCAGCAGGCAGAGGGAGGCGATCGCTCGCACGGGAAAGAACTCCGCCACGATCGGCTCACCTGCGACGGAAGGGTTCGGCACGCCGCGCAGGTTCTCGAAGATCGGCGTCAGATGTGCCGAGAGCTTCTGGCAAAGCAAGGCGGCACACGGCACGATCAGGAGGCGAATGGCTTTCATGAGCAGCTCCGGTTCGACGGGGGACTCTATGAAGCGACGTCCGGTGCGCTTTTCCGACATGTCGGATGGTCAGCGCTCGACGAAACGCCTCATGAGCAGTCCAACCGCAAGGCTCGCGGCGAAGCCGCCACGTCATCGGTCCAGCGCTGGGCGGCTTTTGGATCCATGCGCCACACAGGCATGCATGTGGTTGCTCATGACCACGTAGGCATGGAGCCCGACGGCCGTGCCTGCAGGAAACCGGCACATAGGGGCGCAGGAATTCGGCGGAATGTCGGGACGTGCCCGTGGTGTCCACCAAGTTGCAGGGCTACTGGACCTGCCTGAGCTCCTGCAACTGTCCATTGCGTTCGAAGAAAGCCCTCGCGCACAACGCCGCCGCGATATTGCCAACCTCCACCAGGTGCGCGATCGACTGGGGTTCTCCGCCGGCAAGAAGATGGACCTCGGTGACGCGTAACGACGCACGTTCTCCCAGCAGGACGTCCCGCAATTCATCTGCCGCCAGCGTCCTGTTCTTCCACCGGTACAGGCCGCCGCGCGCGGTGGTGATCTGGGCAACCTGAGTAGGCGCCCGGAGGAACTCCGGCGTTTCGGGGTCCGGTTCGGGAACCTGGGCGCAATCGAGGGAAGGCAATGGCTCGCGCGTCGGCGAGGTCGAACATGCAACCGCCACGAACCCAGCGAGCACAGCCGCCAGAACCATCGGTATTGGATTCATGAGAACTCCTGATGGAAAGATTCATGGCACGAATTCAGAGGAAATGATGGATGTCCCCGTGACCGATGTCCCCGCGACGCGATGGTGCATCGGATGCAACATTGCTAGACCCCATTTTCCGGTGACCCCATGCTCACGGACAACCGGAGCAGCAATCCCGGGTCCGCCGTGTGCGCGGACAGCACCCACCCATGCGCCAGCGCGATCTCCCGGCAGATGGCCAGGCCGAGGCCAGCGCCTTGGTCGCGCCGATGGGCGCCACGCCAGAAGCGGGAGAACATTTGCGACAGCTGTTGCGGATCCACGCCGGGGCCCGAATCGCGCACCGTCACCGTTTCAGCGTCCAACTCCACCCGCACCTCGGTGCCGCGCGGCGCATGCTGGATGGCGTTTTCCAGCAGGTTTTTCAGCAGCGTGAACAGCGCACCGCGATCGGCTTGCCATCGCGCAACGGACGCGCTGCCGGAGATGCGCACATGCACGTGCGCCGCCTCGGCCATACGCTGCAGGTGGGCAACGACGTCCTGCGCAACCTCCTGCACATCGATGATGGCGAAGCCGTAGTTCTGCACCTCGCTGGTTTCCGCCAACAGCAAGAGTTGCTGCACCTGGCGCGTCATGTGCTCGACGTCACCGAGCAGCGAGTCGCGATCCTCGCCCTCCTCTCTCAATTCGACCTGCGCGCGGATCAATGCCAGCGGCGTCTTCAACTCGTGCGCAGCCGCCGCAAGGAACTCCTGCTGCACGCGGTATCCGTGTTCCAGTCTGTCGAGTGCGCGGTTGAAGCCGTGCACCAGGGGCGCGATCTCGGAGGGCACCGCCTCGGTGCGCAATCGCGCGTGGAGTGTGCGCGGCGAGATCGAGGTTGCGGACTCCGACAGCTTGCGCAAGGGCCGGAGCGTGTATCCGAGCGTGACATAGGCGCAGATGCCGAAGACGACGAGCAGCACCACGCTGAATATGGCGACGCCCGCACCCATGAATGGCAAGGTGAATTCCTCGTAAATGAAGCCCATGATTCTCGTGCTGGCGGCGAACTGGAAGTACCAGGTTCTTCCGCCATGCTCGAAGGGCTCGACGACGCTCTGCATCCGGACGCCCCCGCGCTCGAAATTGAAGTTTCCAGGCGCAAGTCGCCGCGATTCGGCGGGAGACCAGAATGCTTCTCCGGCAGCGGAAAAAAGCACCGGACGCCCGGATTCGTCCAGCACGCGGTATGCAGTTTCCTCCTTGAGACTCTCGTAGATCCACATGTCGCCATCCTCGCTCGCAGCGAGGCCGTCCGGGACACCCCTGGCGTCGAACCTGACCGCTTCGACCAGTTCGCGCGTGTACTCGGTCAGGTCTGCCTTCAACAACAGGTCGCTGCTCGTCAGCACGAGGGCCACCAGGATCATGAGCAGGATGCTCAGGATCACCCCGACCACGTACGCGAGCAGGACCCGCAGGCTAAGGCTGTTCGGCGCTGCCGGCTTCACGAAGGACATAGCCGAGACCTCTTACATTGATGATCCGTTGGCGCGAACCGATGACGAGCAGCTTGCGGCGAATGCGATGCAGGGCGACATCCAGCGCGCCCGGGGTGACGGCCTCGCCCAATCCCCACCCGACCGACTCCAACGCACCGCGGCGCACGATTTCCTCGTGCTTGTGCAGCAGCAACAGGATGATCTGCATCTCCGCCAAGGCCAGCGTCACGCTCTCCTCGCCGCAACACATGATGCCGGCGGCAGGCCGCAGCGTCAGATCGCCATGGCTGGGATCGAGCGGGCGAACCTCCACCGGGCGGCGCAGCAATGCCCGCACGCGCGCCACCATCTCATCCATGGCGAAGGGTTTTGGAAGGTAGTCATCGGCGCCGGCATCCAGACCTTCCACTCGGTCGCGCAACGCATCCCGCGCCGTCAGCACCAGGCAGGGCATGCCGATTCCGGCGCGGCGCATGCGTTGCAGCAGGACGAGCCCATCGCCATCAGGCAACCCGCGATCGATCACCAGCGCCTGGTAAGGCATCCGCCGGATCGTGGCCCATGCGGCATCGATGCGATCGACGACATCGACGGCGATTCCGGCTGCCACGAGTCCCTTGCAAACCAGTCGCGCAAGCCGCTCGTGATCCTCGACCAGGAGAATGCGACTCATCGCGTCGTTTCGTTCCTTGGTAAGTGGTGGGGTGTAACGCGCTCGCGCTGATGGCCCCTGCACCTGCATGCGTTCGACAGCACGAGCCGCAAGGGAGCGGCATTGTCGAGCGCCTTCCTTACTGGACACTTACCTGGCCGAACTTTTGTCTGGCCGGCGGGAACTTCCTGGCCGGTAAGTATCCGGAAAGACGCATCGCCTGACAGTCGAGCCTCGTTATAGCACGAGGCATCGCATGCGTCCGCACGCCCGGATCGTTCCGCTCGAGCACGCCCCAGGCACGCGCCCGCGTCGCGAACGCATTGAAGTTTCGATCATCGTTCCGTTCTACGACGAGGCATCGGTGCTCCCGTATTGCCTGGAGCGCCTGCAGCGGATCGGCGAGCAGTTGGCCGTCCCTTGCGAGTTCCTGTTTGTCGATGTTGGAAGCCGCGACGGCAGCGCCGAATACCTGGCGCGGCAAGCCTTGACCTGTCCGCAGATCCGGCTGGTGCGCCGGAACCGCAATTTCGGCAAGGAAGCCGCGATGACGGCCGGGCTCGACCTGGCGCTTGGGGATGCCGTCGTCATCGTCGACGCGGACCTCCAAGACCCGCCTGAGCTGATAGCGCGGATGGTATCGGCGTGGCGCGAGGGCGCCGACGTGGTGCTGATGCGGTGCCGCACCCGCGCCGGCGAAGCCTTGGGAGAACGCATCAGCGCCCATCTGTTCTACCGGGAGCGGAACCGGATCAACGAATTCGACATTCCCGCCGATGCCGGCGACTTCCACCTGCGCTTGTTGGGCCGGAAAGCAGTGGACGCGCTGCAGCAATCGCCGGAGCGCAACCGTTACATGAAGCGGCTCTTGCCTGGTTCGGCATGGAAACCCGGGTGATCGAGTACGACCGCGCCACGCACGCCGGCGGCCGCTCGAAGTGGAGCACCTTGGGCGTGATGCGACAGGCGATCAAAGGCGTCGCCTCCTTCTCGACCACGCCTTTGCGCTGGGCCGCCGTGATCGGCGTTGCGTCGGCTGCCGGCGGCGGACTGCTCGGACTGTGGATCGCGACCCAGGTGCTGCTTCTGGGCGACGCGGTGCAGGGGTATCCGTCGCCGGTTTCGGTCATCAGCCTCTTCGGTGGAGTGCAACTGCTGGATGAGCAACTCTTTGTGTTTCTGAATTCGCTGGGTTCAGAACGCTGGGATGGTTTGTGGCTGTTTGTCACCAACAAACTTTCATGGATTCCATTCTTTTTGGTCCTAATGTAT
>Ga0307505_10000352_pt1 | contig 52787 bp, 39 predicted proteins | sample 23_S_MG_FD_202183 | JGI IMG/M metagenome (GOLD analysis project Ga0307505, IMG submission 202183) | Soil microbial communities from Populus trichocarpa stands in riparian zone in the Pacific Northwest, United States - 23_S | ecosystem: Environmental > Terrestrial > Soil > Riparian zone > Trees...
GCGATGCGGAAGCTCATTCATATCGCTTTCGGCGTGCTGAAGTCAGGCAAAGACTTCGACCCCGAGCATGAGCTTTTATTCAACTCCGGCTCTTGATTTTCAAGACGGTATCTCACATCCGGCGGCGTAGCCGGACCAAACCACTTTTAGGGCAACTTCTATTGCGTGCGCACTGTTACCGCCGCGCTCGCCGAGTTTCCTGCCTGATCGAAAGCCCGCGCCTGAAGCGTAAACGTCTTGTTCGGCGCTGCTGGAGTGCGCCAGGTACAACTGTACGGCGCAGTCGTGTCAGTACATTGCAACGCGCCATTCACCAGAAACTCCACGCGCGTCACGCCGACGTTGTCGCTTGCCGTCGCCGTGATCGTTACGTTTGCTTTGCGTGGGACGACCGCATTGTTTGCGGGACTGGTGATCGCAACAGTCGGCGGAATCGTGTCGCCACCACTCGCCTGGAAGCCAATCCTGTTTACTGAGCCTGCGCCGCGCGCAAGGTAGTAAAGAAAACCATCCGGTGAAACTTGCATATCGACCGGAAGCGATATACCGGTTGCGAAATCCGTAACGGCGTTTCCGTTTGCCGGATCGAGCCGCCGGATCCAGCCGCCACAAAAATCCGCGAAGAAGTAGTTGCCCACGAAGTTAGCGGGAAACTGCGGCACCTGCGGGTTGTAGAACGTGCCGCCGGTGATCGCGCACGTGTTGGCATCGTTCATGTAAGCAAAGATCGGATCGCGAAAACTCGGGTTCGGCGGATTACAAAAACCTTCGCAGGTGGGCCAACCGTAGTTGGAACCCGCGATGCCATCGTTGATCTCTTCCCACGTGTTCTGGCCAACGTCGTTGATAAACATTCGTCCGGTGCCATTCTGAAAAGAGAACGTGAACGGGTTGCGGACTCCGAGCGCCCAGATCGCGCGATTGTCACCAGTCGCTTGATTGAAAAACGGATTGTTTGTCGGAATACCTCCGGTTGACGTGATGCGCAGGATCTTGCCCAAACGCGTTGTCAACGTTTGCGCGTTCGCGCCATTCGCGTTGTCGCCGACAGCGACAAACAAGGTGCCGTCCGCAGCGAAGTGAATCGCGCCGCCGTTGTGATTCGTGGCGCTGCTGAGATTGGGTAGATCCATGATGATCGTCTCACTGCCGGCGAGTGCAACGTCACCGGAAGCAGTGAAACGGCTGATGCGATTGTGAATCGTTGGTGTGGTGGCAGTGTAATAAACGTAGACCAGTTGATTCGAAACAAAGTTTGGATCAAACGCGACGCCGAGCAGACCGCGTTCGCCCGAGGAATCGACAGTGACGGTCAGGAACGGCGTTGGCAGCAGTACGCCGTTTTTGATCACACGCAGTGCGCCGCCCTGCTGGCAAACAAAGATGCGTCCATCGGGTGCAAGCGCCATCGCGGACGGGTTAGATAACCCACTTGCGACTACCGCATCCGTAAATCCAGCCGGCACAGTTGCCGCATTAACCATCGCGGTGCAGATCGCGATCAAACACAGAGTTAGAAGCAATTGAGTGAATTTCATCGAAGCCTCCAATGGACAAACGTTCGTCGGGCGAGGTGTCTAAAGCGTTGAGTTTATCGGGGCGATGGCGGGGAAAGTTGCCATCAATGTGTCTCAAAAGTTTGCCAGCTTTTCGTGATGCGCAGGGACATCAATCGCCACACTCTTCAGGCATGGTGTTTGTTTGTGTTTCCGGCAGAATCGACATAAACCCAATGCAAAAATTCCAATTCAAGGGGGACATTTATGACCGCACAACCATTCTCGGACGGAAGAAGCTACGCCTCCGAACGAGCCGAACCAGGCATGCCCAAGTCAGGTGCTAAACGCCTCGCGCGTGGACTTGGCTGGTTCAGCATCGGTCTCGGACTGACGGAGCTTCTCGCTCCAAACGTAATTGCAAAAATCTCGGGTGTTCCAAACGGACGCACCGGATTGATACGACTGTACGGCCTGCGCAAGATAGCGTCCGGCGTCACCATCTTCAGTCAACAGAAACCAACAGGGGGCGTCTGGTCACGCGTCGCGGGCGATGCGATGGATCTTGCGAGCCTCGGCATGGCATTCACGTCACCGGATGCGAAACGCGGCCGCATCGCGTTTGCCACGGCGAATGTACTTGCAGTCACGACGCTGGATTTGATTGCCGCGAAACAACTCAGTACCGGCAACCAGGGCGTTCATGCCAAAGCCAGTTGCATCGTCAATCGATCGCCGGACGAGGTTTATCGTTTCTGGCGAGACTTCGGAAACCTGCCGCGCTTCATGCGACATCTCGAAGCCGTCGAAGATCTCGGCGATGCCCGTTCGCGTTGGAAAGCAAAAGGTCCGGCTGGAACGAAAGTCGAATGGGAAGCAACGATCATTGCCGACGTGCCCGGTGAAGTGATCACGTGGCGCTCGCTCGAAAATTCCGATGTTGATAACGCAGGCGCAGTACGTTTTGAAAGAGCGCCGGGCGGCCGCGGAACGATCGTGAAAGTGAACATTCAATACAACCCGCCCGCGGGCGCTGTCGGCGCGACGGTTGCGAAACTGTTTGGCGAAGAACCCGGGCAACAGTTGGACGACGATATGCGCCGTTTCAAACAGGTGTTGGAGATCGGCGAGGTGGTCGTGTCAGACGCGACCTTGCTCGGCACCGGCTATTTCGCACAACGACCAGCGCGGCCGGCGGATATTGAAGAGCTCGAAGAGGCGGAATCGATGGAGGCTCTACCGAGTCAAATAACTACTGATTATCAGCGCGCAGCACAAGGGAGGATGTAATGAGAGCAAACTGTTGGTATGGAAAAACCGTGATGCGCGTGGAAGACGTTCCCGAACCGCAGATTCTTAATCAACGCGACGCGATCGTGAAGATCAGTTCAACGGCGATTTGTGGATCCGATCTGCATCTCTACAACGGATTCATTCCCACGATGCAGAAAGGCGACATTCTCGGTCACGAGTTTATGGGCGAAGTGGTTGAGGTTGGCCGCGAAGTAACGAACCTGCGCATCGGCGATCGCGTTGTCGTGCCGTTTCCGATCGCGTGTGGCAACTGCTTCTTCTGTCAGAGCCAGATGTTTTCGCTGTGTGAAAACTCAAACCCGAACGCGTGGATGGCAGAAAAGCTTTTTGGCCATGCGGCAGCGGGAATTTTTGGTTATTCGCATTTGACCGGAGGTTATGCGGGCGGCCAGGCGGAATATGCGCGTGTGCCGTTTGCTGACGTCGGCCCGATCAAAGTGCCCGATCATTTGTCAGATGAGCAGGTGCTGTTCTTGTCTGACATTTTCCCGACCGGCTACATGGGCGCGGAGTTGTGCGACATCAAACCGGGCGACACGATCGCGATCTGGGGTTGTGGTCCGGTGGGACAGTTTTCAATTCGCAGTGCGTTTCTGCTCGGCGCGGAACGAGTGATTGCGATCGACGAAGTGCCTGACCGCTTGGAAATGGCCCAGCAGGGCGGCGCCGAGACAATCAACTTCCGCGAGCAGAACGTGTACGAAGCGTTGATGGACATGACCGGCGGACGCGGACCGGACGCCTGCATCGACGACGTCGGCATGGAAGCGCACGGGCCTGCGGCGATCTTTGCTTACGACCGGATGAAACAGGCAATGATGCTGGAAACGGATCGTCCACACGCGTTGCGTGAGGCAATCATGTGTTGCCGCAACGGGGGAACGATTTCAATCATCGGCGTCTACGGCGGAGTCATTGATAAGTTTCCGATTGGCTCGGTGATGCAGCGTGCGCTCACGATCAAGACAGGGCAGGCGCACGTGCAACGATACATGCGTCCGCTCTTGCAGTTGATCGAAAACGGCGACATCGATCCGAGCTTCGTGGTGACGCACATCATGAGTCTCGACGATGCGCCTAAAGCTTACGACTTGTTCAAGAACAAGCAGGATGGGTGCATCAAGGTCGTGCTCAAGCCGGGAATGAGCAGCAGCAACGGCGAGACCGTTCACTAAGGCAGCGAGAGCCACAGATTACACAGTTATTCGGTGTAGTCTGTGGCTTTAATCCGGCGGGGCCGGTGGCGGAGGATCTCCGTACCAAAGTCCGCGCTTCTTGAATGCGTCCCAAATTTGTTGTCGGAATTTTCCCTGGATCCCGTGCAGATCCTGATCCGCAGCCAAAAGGTTAATGCCTAAAACCTTGTTATCCTTCACATAGGGCGGCACTCGTTTCAGCATCTTCAGGTAGAGAAGGATCACCATGTCGGCGGCTTTTTTTCGAATTCCAAGGTCTGGATCATTGCCGCCGATGCTGGTATAGAGAGTCCAAAGAGCAGTCGCCAGGATGTCTCCTACCACATGTAGGGGGTGCTTAGCGAAGTCGCTATCGTCAAACCTTTCACTTCGGTTAACAGCGCGATCCGCGGTCAAGGTGGATTGGTTGCCGTCCCATGGGAAAACCTTTTCCCGCTGAAATCCTCGGGTATTGAAACGGTCCAACCAGACAACAGCCAAAAAATCGGCAAAGCCCTCCTCATAACAATACTGGCGTTTTTTCAGAAAATGATGGATTACGTGCCCATACTCATGCACGATCACGTGAGCGTCCGAAGCGTCCGGCACGCCCCCTTCGCCAAAGGAGATGTAGACTTTGCCGGAACTAGTAACGACGAAATGTGAGTTGTCAGAACTACCACTCCCTCCTTGTCCCACCGCGTCAATTTCAAAAGGAGTCAGCGTCTGAGTGTTAATCTCCGGGATACCAAAGCCGCGCAGGTATTTGATCAGTTCGCTGGTCCAGTAATAAGTCATCGTAAACAGGAAATTCCTGTCTTTCGCGCCGAACTTGAAATCCCCGGCGCTTTGTGGCGGTGGAAAATTAAGTGGCTCTAGGTCCACCGACTTCACCCATGCACCGTTGAGGCGGAACTCACCGGCGGGGTTTGGCTCGTCTAAATCCTCCAATGTGACCTCGACCTGTTCATTATTGAGAATCGCTTCGGCTGTGCTCCATGAAAGCTGATTACTCCCCGAAGAGGTGATTGGATCGGGTTTAAAGATTAAACCTTGCCGTGTTGCGTAGCGGCGGCGGTCAAACACGGCGACGATCTCTGCCCGAACCGCATCAAGCAGGATTTCCCAGTTGCCGTTTGGTTCCCACGTGTCCGCCATCACTTGCCAGACCCAGTACAACTTATCCTCAACCGCAGTGGCGTATAGTCTGGCTTGCTTCAAAAACTCTTCGGCAATGGGCCGTTGGGTATCTGGAGGGTTGGTGCAATGGCGGTAAAGGAAGAGCCGCGGGGTTTCACGGTTGACAACAACTCGCCCAACCTTCGGCTCGAGAATTTGTAACACCATGTCTGCGGCATCGTTTTTGTTGAGACGAACCTCTTCACGCTCCATGCCAGCGGGTATTTCATAGTCAATTTGGTTTGTGCCCGAGAGGATATGGCCGTCGAGGGCGCGGAGGCCGAGCACGATTACAGCTCCATACACCGGTACATCTTGATGAAACTGTTCGAACGTGACTGATTCTGCTGCCCGGCCCTCGACGGCGTTTTGGGGCTCCAAAGAAATGTTCTCTAGTTTGAACGCTTCCTTGTTGGTTTCCAAAAACTCACGACCCTCTGCTACCGCATCGAAACTTCTCTTGATGTTGCGGTCGAATGATTCACGTCGTTCTGGTGGTCCAACCAATTCAGCCCCGAAGAAGCTGCGTACGGCACCCGTCTTCTCATCGTAGGAGAAGCGCGCGTCGTTTGTGGTAGTGAGTTTCTGCTTGACCATATCTTTGCTCCTTTATGGATCGCCTGAGGTACGACTCATGAATTGTGGATGATCGGAAGACACGGGATCTCATCCGACTTTCCGCCCTCATAAATGAGCTGCCACTTCTCGTTGTTTGGGACCTCCTGGCCATTCTTTCGCACGACGTCGTAATACAGAGCAAGTTCGTCGTGAGACGCCAACTCGGTTGAGGGTGGATCGTTGAGTAGGACTATCGTATAGGTGGCGCTGAGGTTCTGATCTACATCTCGGGGAAGCTTGAGAGATTTCGGCTTACCGAACTCACGCCAACTCATCATCAAAATGGCTTGTCCCGGTAGTTCAATGCTGGCCGACAAGTCGGCGGCTACATAGATCAACTCCTCTCTTTCATGCTCGCCGCGCACTAATACCGGTTTGAGATCTTCTTTGCTCAGATTGGATGCATAGAGGGTGCCGTCATTCAGCGTTGCGAACGGCTTGGTGCCTTCGTCGAGGAAGTTAATGCCGGGGTTGCGCTTGTAGAGATCGATCGTCCATCGATGATCGAGTCTATCGTTGTTTGGATTAGCGGGATCGAAGAGATTATTGTCCTTTGCGTACACCCGAAACCCGGTGTTGGGTGGGTTGGCAGTGATCGTTAGATCCGTCATCAAAGGTCCCGTTGTGAGTCGGATCAGCGTCGGCGGCAGGCCCGGTTTGTTGACGATCAACATAGCCTGAAACATGTGGCCGGGGGCGAATCGATGAATTCCTATATCGCAATTAAAGTTGCCATTTGGCCTGAGTAGCATCAGTCCGGCAAACTTGACTGTGACCTTGGAATTAACGTTTGGTGGCGTATTGGTTACTGTAAAAGGCATCGGGGTCACTCCTTAGTGGATTAATTCGAACAAAATTCATCCGCGTATGACCTAAGTAGATGAAACATTTCAGGTGGGCCTGTTTTATTGACAGACCCTGACTGGAGGATTAATCTTCGCCTGTTTTCTCGCACCGCAATTCCTTGCCCTTACTGATGAAACGAGAACGCAACCCGACGAAGGAAGAGTTTAATCAGCTACTCCTTTGGTTTAATCCTGACCCTAATCACGGCGGGGCGGATTACATACGAATCCAGGCGCGTTTGGTCAGGATCTTCATCTCACGCGGTTGTGGGGACTCGGAGACGCTTGCTCAAGAGGTGCTCAATCGGGTTGCCGTGCGAATCGACACGTTGATACTGAATTACAACGACCCGCTTCGCTGTTGTATTGGTTTTGTAGACAACGTCTGTCACGAGTATTTTCGAGAAATACAGATTGAAGCCGCCGCCAAAGAGCCTCCGAAACCCCGTCCGTCCGAGGAGTTGGAACGAGAAGATGGGTGCCTGAAAGAGTGCCTGGACGAATTATGTCCGGGCGACCGCGATCTCGTGATCCGGTATTTCGAGGGAGAAAAGTCCGCCAGAATTGCCGGTCGCAAAAAGTTAGCGGAGGAATTGCATCTGACTGCAAATGCCTTGAGAATTCAGGCTCATCGTCTTCGCCAGAAACTGCGGCAATGTCTTCAACTGTGCCTGGAAAGAATTTGAGGCCGAAACGAAGAGGGGGTTACGGCTCATATAGGATCAAGCAGGTGTTCACAACCTTGACGTAGTCGATAATGTCGTCCAAACAGCCCGAGCAAAATGCCATCAGGCGGTATCTGCTGCTACAACTCCCCGATTCGGAACAGCAGGCGCTGGAGCTTCGGCTGTTAAGCGACCAGGAGCTCAACGAAGAGCTGGAACGTGTCGAAGATGAGCTGATCGACGAGTATTTGGCCAATCAGCTTTCTCGCAGAGAGCGGCGCAAGTTTGAGGAGATCTTTCTCGCCAACCCGGAACGAAAACGGCAGTTGGAAGCGGGTCAGGCACTTAGACGGTACTTAAATACCCAGCGTCAAACCGAATCCTCACCCACAAGCACGAGCAACTCGTGGTTTAAAGGCTTCCGTACTTCCTTCTTCTCGCCGCCGGTTACAGCCGGTGTTTCTCTTGTAGCTATTGCGGTTGTCGGATTGATCGCCTGGCAGGCAGTTTTTCGCCAAACTGACCTCGAACAGGGCTTGGCCGCTCTTAAGAACGCTTATCGCTCTGAACGACCGGTCGAAGCGCGCGTCTCGAGTATTGATTACGCGCCATTTTTGAGTACACGGAGTGGCCAGCCCAAAAACATCGACGAGACCGAACGCTCGGAAGCTCAACTACTTCTCCAACGAGCCCTCAAACAGCGCTCCGATGCGGCTGCTTACCATGCGCTGGGTCAGTTCTATCTCTTGCAGAGAGATTTCGACAAAGCGATTGAAAACCTTGAGCAGGCGCAGAAGGCTGATAGCAACAACGCACAGATCTACGCAGACTTGGGCGCTGCATATTTGGAAAAGGGCAAGGTCGAGTCGGAACGTGCGGAAACCACTAACAATGACGTCGATGGAGGAAAGGCGATAGCCGATTTCGGGCGTAGTCTTGAGAATTTGCAGCGCGCACTCGAACTCAATCCAAATCTTCTACAGGCGCTTTTCAATCGCGCCCTGGTTCTCAAACAGCAAAAACTCTATCGCGAAGAGGAAGCAGCCTGGCGTGCATATCTGGAAAAGGACGCCACTTCTCCCTGGGCCGACGAAGCACGTAAGAATCTCAAAATAGTCGAAGAGAAGAACGCTACCAAGGCAGGAAGCGCCGATGCTCTTAAGGACTTTTTGCAGGCGTATCGAAGCGGAAACGACGATGCCGCGTGGCAGATTTACAGGCGCAATCATTCGTCGGGCGGCAATCGAGTCACCAGTGAACTTTTGCAATCTGCGCTCGCGGAAGGTTCGGATGAAGCCACTGAAGCGCTAAAAGCGATCGACTATCTGGGCCAGCTTGAACTTAGCAAGGTGCAGGATGCCTACACCGCGGATCTGGCGAAGGTTTATGTCTCGTTAACTCCGATTACACGGAAACACCTGTTACAAGCTCTTAATGAAGTTGAGCTGGGTTCCTCGCTCTTGAAGAAATCGAAGATCGACGAAGGCACGAAGTTACTTGAAAGCGCGCTAAGCACATTTCGCAAGCTGGGCGACCTGCCCGATTCGCTGGCAACCGAAGCTGCAATAGCTCACGGCGCAACGGTCCAGCCCGATCTGTTAAAGGGACAAGAGGTGCTCTCGCGTGTCGTTCCCGAATGCGAAGCGCGGCGTTACAAGTGGCTGTTGGCCGAGACCCTCAGCGAACGAGCACATATCCAAACCAACCTGAATAATTATTCTGAAGCACTGGACGATAGCGCGCGCTCACTCCAACTATTTCAGGAACTACAGGACGTAAGCGGCACGCTCGGAGGACTCTTGCAGTTAGCTGGTCTGCATCTGTTTCTCAGTGACAATGAAACGTCGTTTTCATACGTCAGTCGAGCGCTGGCAGTGGCGGAGAAAGACCGCGCCAGGCCAATGCAAACATGGGGCGTTCACATCACGACCTCCGTCAATCTGAGCGCGCTCAAACTTCACCGAGCTGCGCTTGTTTATCAGCAGGAAGCACTGCAGCTTGCGTTGGCGTCGCGAAGTGCGCTCTACATCTCTCGTTCCTATCAATTCATCGGTATTAGTTATGGAGCGCTCGGAAACTTTGATGCGGCACTGCAAAACATGCATCTCGCCTACGATCAAGGCAAGCCGCTCGCAGCCGAGCGCATCGGTCAAAATATGATGGCCAATGCTTCTCTTAAGCTCGGAGATCTTTATCGCGCTTCCGGAGATGCGAGCAGCGCACTGATGGCGTATGAAGAGAGCTCGCGGCTTTATCAAATGCTTGGTTTCGACCACTACGACTACGCTGCGCACAAGGGTAAGTTTCTCGCTTACCTGAACCAGAAGAACGATGCGATGGCAGCGCAGGAATTACAGACTGTTCTCACGCTCTTCGATGACTATCGGGAGAAAATTCTTGGTGAACGGCAAAGGTCCTTTTTCTTCGACAAAGAGCAGGATACTTACGATCTCGCTATCGACTTTGCCTATTCGCGACTCGGAGATACACGCCAGGCTTATGCGTACTCAGAGGTCTGCCGCGCTCGCAACCTGCGTGAGTTGATGGATCATGGCGCACAGATTACGCAAAGTGATAGCGGTCCGGATCTGCGATCGACTAAACCGAGTAAGTCCGAGAATACGCTGTCTCTGGCCCAGGTTAGGGAGAGCTTGCCGAAAGAGGTCCAGGTAGTTGAGTTTGCCGTGCTCGAGAACAAGTTGCTCGTTTGGTATTTCACTCAGCACGGGGAGGTGACAAAGTCGCTCGACGTAAAGTCCGAAGATCTGAAGGAGTTGGTTACTACTACACTCAAACAGATCATTCGCCGGGACGAAAACGGTGCGGCGGCCAGTTTGAAAGAGTTGGACCGTTTGCTTGTCGAACCGATTAGAGGAGAGTTGGACCCTAATTTAGTGCTGTGTTTTATTCCCGACAAGAGTTTGCATTTCGTTCCCTTCGGCGCGTTGATTTCCAACCGCACGGGCCATTACCTCGCGCAGGACTTTCGCCTGATGATTTCGCCAAGCGCTTCGGTACTGATTGAGTCAACCAAAAAAGCGCGCGCGAAATCTTCCGCTAAACGAGAGCAGTTGTTGGCGGTGGGTAATCCTAAATTCGATCGCGCGAGTAATCCGAGTTTTGCAAATCTGCCGGGTGCTGAACGGGAAGTACAAGGATTTGCTTCGGCTTACAACTCGCCGCGCAAACTGATTGGACCACAAGCCACTCGAAAATCGGTGATGCTTGACCTGCCGCAGGCTGATGTCATTCATTTTGCCGCGCACTATGAGATCGATCCGCGATCGATGCTGTCGTCGAGGTTGTTGCTGGCGCCGGAACCTGGCGACCGGTCCCATTCTCAACCAGCGGCTGCTTTGTATTCGAGCGACATTTATCAGTTGAAGCTTGTTCGCACAAAGTTGGTGGTGCTGGCGGCATGCAATACCGGAATCGAACACCAATTCAAAGGCGAGGGACCGATCGGTTTTGCGCGTTCTTTTCTGGTGGCTGGTGTTCCGGTGGTGGTGGCGAGTTTGTGGCCAGTTGATTCGGACGCTACCGCCGAGCTGATGATTCGGTTTCACCGGCTACGCAAAGACAAACAGCTTCCCACGGCGCAAGCGCTGCAACAGGCACAACAGGAGATGATCACTAACGACAATCCGTCTTATCGAAGTCCCTTTTATTGGGCGGGATTTGTGGTGATTGGCGGGTTTGCGAATTTTTAGGATAAACTCCCCTCACTCTCTGAAAGTGGCTATAGTTATGCCCCTGTAGCTCAACGGTTAGAGCAGCAGACTCATAATCTGTTGGTTCGGGGTTCGAATCCCTGCGGGGGCACTAATCGAATCAAACAGTTACGGGCAGCGATTGAAGCTGCCCATTTCCTTGTGTGCCTATAGGGTGTCAGTGCGTTTGACAACGATGTTTTCGAGCTTATCTGTAGCCACTTTCTGTGTATCCGGCAAGACATGACTAAAAACGTCAAGCGTAACCCGCGGAAATCATGCAGGAGGTTCGCCCACTTCGCCACCAACTAGATCAAGAGGCCGCAGCATGAGTTGCATGAGGAGCGGTAGAGAGCAAACCGGTTTTTGTGTCAATTACGTATCCGGCATTTCGCACGGCGATAAGTACATCGGTTAGATGTAGATGATCGAGCGTGTAATGTTCGCTTATTGCTTTACGCAGTATACTCGCATAAAGATGGCTCGGATTACGCACTTCGCCTACCTCACTCAGCGCCTCACTAATAAAACGCTGCGTGTCTATGTTCTTGAGTTCCGGTATGTCACGCCTCTTCTCTCCTTTCATAGGTTTCTGAACTGTGAGGATCAGATCCACAGTCACTACGCTTTCCGAACCGGAGTTCAGTCCTTTCACAGAACGCTGACCCTTATCAAGGATCGCCACATGAGACGGCGCTTCCTTAAATCCTGCTTCCCTTAAGGCTCGTTGGACCAATCCCCAAATGCGGCCACTACTGTTGCCGAAAACGAGAGAAATAAATCGCCCTGGCTTAAGAATACGGAATGCTTCCCTAAAAGCGGATTTTAACAGCGCCTCATATCGCTGTTCGGCTCTTTCTTTTCGTTTTCCTGTCGTGTGCACGACTGCCTCGAAACGGTTATCTGTAATCTTCCCTAACCAAGCCTCATGGAATAGATTCATATCGCTGTAAAAGATATTGCTTCCAAAGGGAGGATCGGTGAAGACATAGTCGATCGAGGATGAGAGGATGTGTGAGACTTCATCGGCCGAAGTCAAGTTATATCGCAAGTCCTCAAGAGCACCTCTTAATAGTGGGGTCGTACCAAAGAGGTAATTGTCCGACCGCATTGCCGCGTCCACTTTCCGACTGAATAAGTCAAATACGTTCCATTCATAATACACGGGAGCAATGTAGTAAGTTTGGTTTTGAGCGTTTAATGGTCTTTTAGGACTCCACTGGTAACGACGAGATGCGCGTGGCAGAATTGAGGTGAAGACAAATTGCAATTTCTTGCGAATGCGTTCATCCTTAATCTCATTGATTACTTTCCAAAGCTCGATCAAGGCGATTGCATTCCGTGATGAGAAGAAGTCACTTGTTTTCACAAGTCCTGCCTTGCGCAATCCAGATCTGCTAAACATCTCTCGGTGCTCGCTTATCACTGCTGACGGTATTTCCGTCTGCCGCGGATCTTTGGATGCAGCTCGAATCAATCCGATATCGAAATCGGAAATAGGTTGTTCGCGCAGTCGTCCATCGTGGTTGCGCACTACAATTTCGACAGGAATGTCGTCTTTACGAATCCAGTTTCGTCGTACGAACCGAAATGAACATTTCGGACACGCCTCAGGTGGCCCACCGTTTGAGACGTATTGGTAATAGACTAATTCAGCGTCGCATGACGGACAGGCATACACGAATGACCAAACTGTTCGAATCATGTCAACAATAATCCCATCCACTTGTCGCCGCGTTGTATAAAGTTCGCCAACTGCCGCACGAGCCGAGTTAATGACTTTCTGGGCCGCTATTTGCATCGCTTTCTGTGAAACGAAAGTCGAATACCCTGTCGCTATATGGCGTCCGAGGACTGAGATGTCGCTAAGCTCTGCAGCTCTACCCAATCGGAGAGCAGCTAATCCTGTCATGCCCGATCCCGCAAACACGTCCGCTACAGTTTCACCTGGCTCGGTAAAGACACTGATGAATGGTTCGATAGCTGCTATTGGCACCTTAGTAAGGTATCCGTGACAGTTGTAGATTGGATCGGTTCTTGGCGCAGTAACAGTGTCAGGCAGGAGACTGAGATCAGGTTTCATGTTCAGCTAGTTTATACCAGATGTGTGACTTTAAGTCTGTAGACTTATCGTTTACATCTTCTTAGTGTAGCTGGCAAGTGAATAGAGCCCTTCCAAGACGTCCCTCGGATCCCAAGCAGATTGTTGGCCACAACGTAAGGCGCATTCGTCACGAGGTTGGACTCTCGCAAGAAGAACTTGCAGACCGCGCCAAACTTCACCGCACTTACATTAGCTCCATTGAACGCGGCGAGAGAAACGTATCCATAGAGAATATCTTTGCTATTGCCGATGCCTTAAACGTCCCTCCCGCTGACCTCCTGAAATTCTCCACAGAGAAAGACTCAAAATAGTGAGCTTGAAGACGGATACTAGCTTCCTGCGATTCCTTAGCATGGGAGCTATTGGTGTTCGGCAAACAATAACTCAACTCCAAGGCTTAGGCTTCAAACCGATCGAATTAGAAAGATACTGCGGATCCAATAAAATCTGGCAGACCAAAATCAAGCGGTTGCGATTGCCTGATTTGCTTTGCGTCGAAACTGGCGTTCGGACTGAAGTGAGGGCCAAATCGGACCTCAAGATTCGCATGAGTGACGCGCCAGGGAATCCGGCTCGAACTTGGGATGCAGGTTTGCGTGACGAGGATTTGGTTGCCTTTATCTCAATCATCGAAGACGAAACAGGACAACGTGCTGCTAAGGAGGGAATGTTCTTTCGAATCAAGCAACTTCGTGATTCGTTCGGCAAGTCTGTTTTAGGGCCGGCAAAGTCTGCGTCAGAGGGAGCAGAGCGCGATAGAACTTGGCCCGCCGTCGTGCCGTCAGGAAACGGAATCGTTCGGCAAGTTACGGCAGAAAGACTAATCGTAGACATTGAACGGGAAGGAAGGCCGAGACAAACATATAATCTGCAGGGAAAGAGTTCCTATGTGGCCCCCGGACAAAGGTTCCTCGGGCGCACTTCGATCATTGCGGGCGCTCCCACTCACCTAGCAGATGTCCGATCTTACCTGAACCACGCGTACAATCCTCTTGAACATCTGGACAGTGTAAACGCGGTGGATCGTTACGCCGCAACGAAAGCAATTCCGTACCGCGACGATCTGAAGCAACATGCGATCGGGCCACTTGAGGAACTACTTAGAGTGGAACAAGAGCCGCGAATTGCGCTTGAAGCAGCGGGCTCTTTAGCATCGATCGGCTCAGCATTGGGCCAAGATCGAATTGAAGAAACTATATGGGGAGAGAGTCGAAATGATCTTCGTATGGAAGCAGTCTTGATCTTGACCGAGTTGGCAACTCCGTTTGCTAGCGACGAATTAGTCCGAGTGGCATCGGATCGTCGTACTTTCCAAGAGAATGAGATTCGTCAAGCAGCAGTGTGGGGGCTTGGTAGGAGCGGCCTCAAAGCCTATGAGAAGATTCTTCCCTTCATTGATGATAGGGAGGAGAATGTAGCCGCCCACGCCATTGTCGCCTTTGGCAATGATACACCCGAAAAGGTGATACGATCGCTTACGCAAGATTTAATTGACGGCGATTCGAGGAGGGCGGCTGCGGCGTCAGAGGTTTTGAGGCTCATAGCTAATGACATAGTTCTTCGGATCTTAATTGATGCAGCGACCACAACTGACAGTGAATGGATATTGGCAACGCTCGGTCGATTACCGGGTGAGTTAGTTCGTCCCGCAATCGCAAACACTACACTGATGCCGAAAGTTGCTCCGCTTTTGTTACTTGGAGAGGGAGACAACTGGCTAGCCAATAAGGATCGCGTGATGGATATTGCCTTCCTCACACAACAGAATTATGGGTGACGAGTAGGAAGACCCGCTCTGTGCGGTTCTTTAGCCGACCGTGTAGACTCAATCCCATGATCTCACCCGAAGAACTTGTTGGTGAGGAATGGGCCGCGTGGTATCGCCTTTCACCAGTCGAGCGCTGGCGCGAATCGGACCGGCTCTGGCAAATTTATATCCACCTTGGTGGCTCGCTTGACACAGAACCCGATACTCAAAGTCCTTTCTTTGATCAGAATGCACCGCGTACGCGCTCTCCTTATAGGCGGCCAACACTGCGTATCCTACGGCGCAGCCGAGTTTAGCGCGACACTGCTCTCGCTGGAGTTCCGGTAAATGCGCAAAAGCGTTCTCAGAACCTTCCCTCTCGCGATAAACAACGTTGACTTTTTCGCCAACCTCGACTATGTTTCCGCGCGTCGTGACACCAAAGGAGTGAACTCACGGGCCATCCTCAACTAGGTCATCGCTTCCTAGTCGACTCGTCCGCGTGAGACTTCTTCTTCGCTATTTTCACTGTCCATCGAACCGCTAGGGCTTTGTAACTCACGTTTCACGGAACCTTCCCCCTGGTCCGCTGAGAGTTATTCACTTGAATACACCAACCGCCAATAGAGCGTAGCTGTCTCCGCCCGAAAGTCGCGCCGCACAGATGAGTCGAGAAACAATCGTGCGAACAAATATTTTAATACTGACTCCCCAAGTCGAACTTCCCCTAAGCTCGTCCATCACTCATTCACTTAAATCTCAGCCCGCGTTTTCTGTAACCGTTGCTCCCCGAGTTTCGCCCGAACTCCTTTCGGTTGAGAACGTGCCGCAGGTTGCGATCCTCACGTGGTCCAACAACTTAGACCAGGCTCAACAAGCCATGCGATCGCTGGATGCACGGACTTCTCTGCTGTTCGTTTGTGATTCAACCGCGGCGATCCCCAACGGTTCAACGAATGTGGCAACCGATTTTTTGTTCACTCCGTTCGACGAAAATGAATTGCTATTTCGCGTGCGGCGGTTAATTGAGAAAAGTCACCGGCATACAGCCGTACAGGAAGCCGCGCAGGCGTGCGCGTTGGCGCAATTGATTGGCGAGGACCCGCAATTTGCCAGTCTCAAGCGCCGCATCCCCGTCGTTGCGCGTTTCGATTCAACAGTCTTGTTGACCGGGGAAACAGGCACTGGCAAGGAAAGATTCGCCCGCGCATTGCACTACTCGAGTCCACGCGCTGACAAACCGTTTCTTCCCGTGAATTGCGGCGCGATTCCGTTGGATCTCTTTGAAAGCGAACTCTACGGCCATCGTCGCGGTGCGTTCACGGGCGCCGTCAACGGCCAGCCCGGACTCATCGCAGAAGCCGAAGGCGGAACGTTATTCCTTGACGAAGTGGAAACCCTCAGTCTTGCCAGCCAGGTCAAACTGCTCCGCTTTCTTCAGGATCAGGTTTACTACCCGGTCGGCTCAGCCAAACCCAAACAAGCCAACGTTTGGATACTCGCCTCGACGAATATCGAACTGCCGCTGAAAATTCAAGACGGCTCTTTCCGGGAAGACCTTTATTACCGGCTGGCTGTGATCGGTTTGGCACTGCCGCCGCTACGCCAACGACCCGGAGACATCCCGCTGCTCGCTTCACACTTCTGGCGTATCTACTCAGCCCGAGCAGGCCGCAAAAGCGAGCCACTCCCGGCAAACATTCTCGCTGCTTTGTCGCGTCACAACTGGCCCGGCAACGTTCGCGAACTACAGAACGTCATTCAACAACTCGCAGTCAGCGAATCGGAGCCACTGCAACCGAGCGACCTGATGATTCCCCACACAGAACAATTACCTGACTCGAAGCCCGTCTCTTTTGCTCAACGAAAGGCGCTCGTAGTTGCAGACTTTGAGAAGCGTTATCTCACCGAACTGCTGCGCACCCACCAGGGCAACGTCACCCATGCCGCAATCGAAGCTAAAAAAGATCGACGCGCCTTAGGGCGTTTGATCAAGAAACACCGCATCGCCAGGCAAGGCACCTGAACAAGCTCACACGTAAATGTGACAGGTGCGACGCTCCTGGCCCACTACCGGGACAGAAACTACCCGCTTATTTAACGGCGGGTTTTGCTGAAACGCAGCTTGCTTAGCCGTCAGCCGGCGGGACGAATAGGTCCCACTCGAGCGTGGTCCAACTTTGAAAAACTCACAAAATCCGCTTCTTTTCCTTTGGCATTGCTCGTGCTTTTACGTGTCCACGCTCGCACCGTGGCTACGACGAAAGATTCAATGAGTGAGCATTCGGTCTCAACAGGATCACCAAATCGCACGCGACATCCTTCATTACCTTCAAGTGCACCCCCACGCGAAGGACACGTTGGAAGGCATCGCGCAATGGTGGCTGTTGAAGGAATGGACCGAGTCCAAATATTTCGAGATCGAGGCGAGCATCGCCCAACTGGTATCCGAAGGGCTGGTCGTCGAACGGCGACGTCCAGGTTTGCCACCTTACTACTGGCTCAATCGCGAGAAGCAGGACGAAATAGCTCGCATATTAGAAAGCAATAATCACTAAAGACAGATTGCAGTCGCCGGTTCACTAGCCGCGGTGCAATACCAACAGGAGGTAACAACTATGCCGAGTGCACTGACCTATCCGGGCGTGTACGTCGAGGAAATCCCCAGCGGTGTTCGGACCATCACTGGAGTCGCCACCTCTGTTGCTGCGTTCATCGGCGCAGCGCGACGTGGTCCAATTGAAGATCCAACAGTCATCAATAGCTTCGGTGACTATGAACGTATTTTCGGCGGGTTGTCCATGGACAGCACGATGAGTTACGCCGTGCGCGACTTCTACCTGAACGGCGGAAGTCAGGCAATCATCGTGAGATTGTCGAACGGTGCACCGGCAACGATCGGCTTGCCGGGCGGCGCCACGCTGGTCGCTGCAAATCCCGGTGTCTGGGGAGAACGACTCCGCGTTCGCGTCAGTCATCATCCGTCGGACGCGAATCTCTTCAACCTCGTGATCCGCGACACCGGAAGCGGCGCTGAAGAACGGTTCATGAACCTGTCGATCGACGCGAATTCTCCGCGCCGGACAGACAAGGTTTTGACGCAGTCATCTGCGCTCGTGCGAGTTCAGGGCGCTGCTCCTGCGGCGCGTCCCGGCCCGCCGCACCCGGACGTTGCCAGCGGAGATCCTTTCGCCGATAACGCGCCGGCCGGAAGCTTTACGCAGGCCAATACCGACGGTGAAGAAGGCGCAGCACTGGCCGAAGCCGACTATCTCGGCGATGCAAACTTGAAGACCGGTCTACACGCGTTAAGGAAAACAGACATTTTCAACCTGCTTTGCATCACGCCATTCACTCGCACGGTCGACGTTAGCGGCGCCGTTCTCAGCGCCGGGCTCGCATTGTGTGTCGAGCGAAGGGCGATGTTGATCGTGGATCCGCCGAGCGGTTGGACCAGCGTCGCGACCGCAATAACCGGCATCAACGGTTTCGCGCTCAGCGGTCAGGACGCGCGCAACGCCGCGATTTTCTTCCCGCGGATCTCGCAGTCAGACCCGTTGCAGGATGGTTTGATCGAAAACTTTGTTCCCTGTGGCGCAGTCGCTGGTGTGTTTGCCAGAACTGACACGCAAAGAGGTGTGTGGAAAGCGCCAGCCGGTTTGGATGCGTCGTTGAATGGCGTACCCGCTTTACAGATCCCACTGACGGATCCCGAAAACGGACAACTGAATCCGTTAGGCGTGAATTGCCTGCGCTCGTTCGGCGTAGCGGGCCGAGTGGTTTGGGGCTCGCGAACGCTGCGCGGCGCGGATCAGCTCGCTGACGAGTGGAAGTACGTCCCCGTCCGTCGCACGGCGCTGTTCATCGAAGAGAGCCTGTTTCGCGGTACGAAGTGGGTCGTGTTCGAACCAAACGACGAACCACTGTGGGCCCAAATCCGGCTCAACGTCGGCGCGTTCATGCACAACCTTTTCCGCCAGGGCGCATTTCAAGGCAGCACGCCACGCGAAGCTTACTTTGTGAAATGCGATCACGAGACGACGACGCAGAACGACATAAATCTCGGCATCGTGAACATCGTGGTTGGCTTCGCGCCTTTGAAACCCGCCGAATTTGTAGTGATCAAACTTCAGCAGATGGCCGGCCAGATTGAGGTCTAAGGCAATCGAAAAAACAGGAGCTTCTCATGGCACAATTTACCGTCAACGCTCAGCGTTTCGACCCTTATAAAAACTTCAAATTCCGCGTGAAGTGGGATGCCAAGTACGTCGCCGGCGTCAGCAAAGTCAGTTCTCTGAAGCGCACGACCGAGGTGGTGAAGCATCGCGAAGGCGGTGACCCGAGCAGCAGTCGCAAATCACCCGGGCGCACCGAGTACGAGCCGATCACTCTCGAACGCGGTGTCACTCACGACAAAGAGTTCGAACAGTGGGCCAACAAGGTGTGGAATTTCGGCGCCGGCCTCGGCTCCGAAGTGTCGCTCCAGGACTTTCGCAAAGACATCATCATCGAGGCCTACAACGAAGCCGGCCAGCTCGTGATTGCCTACAAGGTGTTTCGTTGCTGGGTCAGCGAGTTTCAAGCCCTTCCCGACCTGGATGCCAATGCGAATGCCGTCGCGATCCAGCACATCAAGCTGGAAAACGAAGGCTGGGTGCGTGACGTTGAGGTTCAGGAGCCTAGCGAACCGACTTTCACAGAGCCCGCGTAAGGAGCGACTAAAAAGGAGCGGAAACTAACGCGCGCTCGGTTGAGCAATCGCGGTTTCCGATGTCGGGGCAGTGTCAGCACTCAACGCAAGCAATCTTTTGGCAACGTGGGAGCAGGGAACCGCGCAGCATCCTCTTGAACGTGCGGTCAGACTGCTCCACCTCGCGTGGCCGCAAAAGTCTGCCGCGGAGTGGGCCAGGGTAAGTGTTGGCGAACGCGATCGGCAGCTCCTGCGACTACGCGAACAGTTGTTTGGACCACAGGTGGAGGCGACTACCCGGTGTCCCGAGTGTGGCAATGAACTGGAGCTCACGTTCACTGCACGCGATCTCGAGTCAACGGTAGCGGCGCCTCAAGGCGAAGAGCGATTGAAAGTGGTTTCAGGCGAGTACGAGATCGAGTATCGCCTGCCAAACACGGCCGACTTGCTGGAGATCGCAAACGATTCCGGACAGTCTTTGACAGCTTTATTAGCACGGTGCGTTGTCGTTCATCATCGCGATGGACCAGTGGAGTCGACGGACTTGCCTGCGGCCGTGATCGAGAAATTGAGTAGCAGCATGGCCGAGGCAGATCCGTACGCGGAGATTCAGATCGCCATGGACTGCGCCGGTTGTTCGCACCGCTGGTCCATGGTGTTCGACGTTGTTTCGTACCTGTGGAGTGAAATCGAGGATTGGGCTGAGCGCATGCTTCGCGACGTGCATTCGCTCGCTTCTGCTTACGGCTGGAGCGAGCGCGACATCGTCGGAATGAGTGCGTTGCGCCGGCGGCTTTATTTGGAACTGGCAAACGCATGAGACGCCAATCATGAACTTGTTCGCGAGCCTTGTAGATCGTGCTTTGGGTCACGCCCCGGTGTTGCAACGGCGGCGGCCGACGCTTTTCGAACCGGCGGGAAATGCCGTCCTGACTACGCGTGACAATCCGACGGATCTTTTGCGCGAGGAACAGTCGTACACAGAAGCGGAGAGCCCCGTTGCGCGAACAGACAAGATAGTGAACACCGATCAGGAGGACTCGCGGGCAAAGTCACAACCAGCAAGGTCAAATGCTGCCGCTACGGTTACGCCCCGAGCGACCGACATCACGCTTGTCGAAGAGCAACCGGCATTCAAACCGGCCGATCGTGAAACAGGCGACAGTGACAATGACCGGCGCAATCTGCCGATCCGCGAGCAAACGTTGACGCAGGACGCGCCGCAACAGCTCTCGCAATCTCCTAAAACAACTTCGCTTGCGCCATCGCTCGAGACGATCGTCGAAACAAAACCCGAACGTCAAACCGGCTTACAAAGACCCGGCGAGGAGAACCCGTTCGACGAAGTCGATCTGGTGGCCGACGCTCCTGAGGATGTGCAGTCGTCGATCGTCAATAACATCGTCGTACTGCGAGCGATTGCTCAAAAACAAAACTCCGGACAGATCGATGAATCGCGGTTGCTGAAACCGGTGACACAACGCCGCCCGACCCGGCAGCAAATGCAGCGGTCACCGCGTGCTCGTTTGCAGTCTGAGCACCAACAAATGGACGCGCCAACACTACCAACGATCAACGTCACGATCGGCCGCGTAGAAGTCAGGGCTTCGGCCGCAGCTAAACGGGCTGATGCCGCACGTCCAACAGCGCCGAAATTGAGCCTCGAGGAATATCTTCGCGGACGCAGTAGAGGAAACTAAATGAGCAGTCCTCTCGCCATTGCGGCAGTGACTGCCGCGCTCAAAGACCTACTCAACGACGGATTGTTGAATCACGATCTGTCGCCGGTTGGAAGTGTCTCTGTTACGGCCGTGCCTCCCGATCGCGTTACGACCGGCCAAACCGAACCAAATCAACTGAATCTTTTTCTGTACCAGGTCACACCCAACCTCGGCTGGCGCAATGCCGGGTTACCCACACGCGATCGCACGGGCGTGCGGCTCACTTCGGCTCCGCTCGCGCTCGATCTTCATTACCTTTTGACGGCTTATGGCTCGCAGGATTTAAACGCCGAAATTCTCCTCGGTTACGCGATGCACTTGCTTCACGAAACACCCGTGTTGACCCGAGCGCAATTGCGAACCGTGTTGGGTGCTCCTTCGCCTGTCGATGGAACGATTCTGCCGGGACCGTTTGGAACTCTTTCGGCGGTTGATCTTGCCGATCAGATCGAACTGATCAAGCTCGCGCCTGTTTACCTGAGCACGGAAGACCTTTCGAAATTATGGACCGCGATGCAGGCGCGTTATCGGCCGACGATGGGTTACATCGCCTCGGTCGTATTGATCGAATCCTCGAACCTCGGCAGATCGGCGCAACCTGTCTTGAGACGCGGCGCAAGCGACACTGGACCAGTGGCAGTTGCTGCGCCGTTTCCGACGCTCGCGAGTGTTCGCCCTGAAGCTTCCGAGTTGTTGCCCGCGATGCGCTTGGGAGACGACCTGCTCGTCACCGGCACGTCCTTCGACGATCCGGCGACGATGACCGCGGTTTTTGAAGACGTTGTCTCCGGCGACGTTCACGAGCTCGCGCCGGCGCCAGTTCAACTGCCAACGTCGATAAGACTTCATCTTCCGAGCATCGCCGAAGACGCAAACGCAATGGCTGATTGGTCCATCAGCTTGTACCGGCTGATGCTGCGCGTTAATCAGCCAAACGTACCAACCTGGACCACCAACAATCTTTCGATTGCGCTGTCGCCGATTATCACCGTGAGCCCGCTCAATGCGGCGCCGGGAGACGTGAACCTGACGGTTACGTGCACGCCGAGATTGCGGCCCGAACAATTCGCTCACGCTTCGCTGTTGTTCGGCTCGAGAGCAGTGGCCCCGACGAACATCAACAACCCCGGCGATCCGACCCAACCGACGTCCCTTGATTTCACGGTGCCGGCCGTGGCCGCGGGCGAGTACATGGTGCGGCTGCGCGTGAGTGGAATCGACAGCGTGCCCGCAACCATCAGCGGCACACCGCCGGTATTCAGTGTGGATCCGAATCAGAGGGTGACTGTGGCCTAAAAATGGAAACGTGGCTCGAAAACAACAATCGCTATCTGGAAGCCTCGCTGGCGTGGCTCAGGCTGCGGCTCGAACGACTCAGGCCACAGGATTCTGTTGAGCCACCACCAGGCAATGACGCGCCTGTGCCGGTTGTTGAAGAAAGCCCGGGCAAGCAAAGGCGGTTTTCAAAGTGGAAGCGCCAAACACAGGAAGTGAAACAGCCCGTCAAGCTGCTTACCGCCGGCACGCCACCAACCATCGATCAGTTACTCGAAGAGGCAGAGGCAAAACGTGAAGCCGCGGCACGATGTGCACCGCCGGCCTTGCAAATAATCGCCGACAGCTTTGGTCTATCGGAGTTTGAAAGAGACACGTTGCTGTTGTGCGCGTCGAGCGAATTTGATCCTGGGTTTGCTTCACTTTGCGGTCTCGCGCAGCGGAACCCGGCGCGAAATTATCCAACCTTCGCACTCGCGCTGACACTCTTCGACGATCCGAGCTGGGATGGCTTGGCAGCACACCGGCCTCTTCGCTATTCACGACTCATCGAAATCAATCAGCCCGGCCCGACTCCCTTGACTGCCGCGGCGTTGCGCGCCGATGAACGCATCGTCAATTTCATCAAAGGACTCAACGCGGTCGATGACCGGCTCGTCACGTTGTTTGAACCGGTTTCTACCGCCAACACGCTTCTCTCAAATTCACAATACGAAGTAGTAGAAACTTTGCTGAAACGACTCAGCGGAGCCGACGGAGACACAAGACCGATTCAGCTTGTGGGCGTCGATCCGGGAAGCCGTTTGGCAGTCGCCGAGGAGATCTGCGATCGCATCGGACGCCGGCTTTTTCGGTTGCAACTGGAAACGCTACCGCAAAGCCCCGCGGAGAATGAGACGATTGCCAGACTGTGGCAACGCGAAACTCTGTTGTTGCCGATCGGACTTTACATCGATGCAGACAATTCCCCACACGCCTCTGGTGAAGCTACTTCCGGGCTGCAAAAGTTTCTTTCACGCCATCTTGGGCTGGTGTTTGTTGCAGTGCGCGAGTCGATAGTGCAACTGAGAAACACAACGCTCACGATAGAAGTGCAGAAACCCACGCGACTGGAACAATCTCAAGCCTGGACCACTATTGTCGAAGGCATCGATCCGGAAACACCGTCGGTAGAAACGGCCAAGGAGTTGGCCGGCCAGTTTGATCTGAACATTACTGACATCCGCACGATTTCCAATAACGCCCTGCGCAATCTCGGACCTAAACCAGTTCGCCAGGAACTTTGGGATGCCTGTCGCGAAATGACTGAGACGAACCTCGACTCGTTGGCCCAACGCCTGCAGCCGAAAGCGACGTGGGACGACCTGGTCCTACCCGACGAACAAGCCGAGATCCTGCGCCAGATCGCCGGCCAGGTCCGCGGCCGTCACCGGGTTTACGACGAATGGGGCTTCGCTCAAAAAATGAATCGCGGGTTCGGCATCAGCGCTCTGTTTGCCGGCGAGACTGGCACTGGAAAGACGATGGCGGCGGAAGTGATTGCCAACGATTTGCAATTGAGCCTGTATCGCATCGACTTGTCCGCGGTCATCAGCAAATACATCGGTGAAACGGAAAAGAACCTGCAGCGGCTTTTCGACGCGGCCGAGCGTGGCGGTGTGATTCTCCTGTTTGACGAAGCCGACGCGCTATTCGGTAAGCGCAGCGAAGTGAAAGACAGTCACGATCGCTACGCAAACATCGAGGTCAACTACCTGCTCCAGCGAATGGAGGCATTCAGCGGACTCGCAATCCTCGCCACCAACATGAAGTCGGCGCTCGACACAGCCTTCTCGCGACGGCTTCGTTTCGTTGTGAATCTGCCGTACCCCGGCGTTAAAGAACGTAAACTGATCTGGCAGAAAGCCTTTCCCGCTGAAATGCCGCGTAAAGATCTCGATTTCGATCGGCTCGCACGGCTCAGTCTCTCCGGCGGCAACATCCACAGCATCGCGCTCAACGCCGCTTTCATTGCGGCGCAGAACGGCCAAACCGTCACGATGCCGATTCTAATGAATGCCGCGCGTGCTGAATTGAAAAAGCTCGACAAGAGCTTTAGCGAAACGGAACTGCGTTTGATTGGAGGAGTCGCTTAACCGTGAACGTCAATTTGCATATCGAACGGTTAATCGTCGACGGACTCGAAATCGATCCGTCGAAACGTGACTCTTTCAAGGCTGGAATCGAGAGTGAACTGACCGCATTGTTGATGGCTGGAGGTGTCGGGGAAACACTGTCCGCAGGTGCCGCGTTACCGCGAGTCGAAGGTCCATCGATACAGCTTCAACCTGACAATTCAACGCATCAATTAAGCCGGCAAATCGCGGGCTCGATTTACGGAGGAATCGGCCGTTGACAAAGGCAGTTAACCAGGAGCATGCCTCAACGGATCAACTGCTGCCGCCGCCGCAGAATGTTCTGCAGCGCAAGTGCGACTGTGGCAATCACACGGTCGCCGGAAGTCAGTGTAGTGAATGCGCCAAGAAGACAAACTCGGCCGCCGTCCAGACGTCTCAAGGACCAGCCCAGCGAAAGCTGATGGTTGGTCATGCTTCAGATCACTCTGAACGAGAGGCCGATAAGGTTGCCGATCACGTATCGCGCGCTGATTCGTCGATCGCAAGTGCGCCTCCACGACTCGAGGGCAACACGAGTCCCGCAGTAGCGCACGAGCCCGCGCCGGAGAGTGTAAATCGTGTGCTGTCGTCTTCCGGATCGCAATTGGACGGTTCCGTCAGAAACGACATGGAAGCACGATTCGGACACGACTTCTCTCGCGTGCGCGTTCATTCGGACTCCGCCGCGGAACAGTCAGCACGTGACGTGAACGCTGAAGCTTATACGGTCGGAAACAACATCGTATTTGGCGCCGGTAAGTTTGCACCGTCAACCCAACCCGGACGGCATCTACTCGCTCACGAACTAACTCACGTATTGCAGCAATCCGCCGCGAGTCCCGCGCGAGTTGCGCGACAGACACCGGCTGCCGCTCCGCAGCAGTTAGTTCCACACGTGACGCCCGAAATCGAAGCAGGCCTGGTACAAGAGCTACAACGTGCGCGTATTCAAGCACCACCTTCGTCGAGTATTCGCCAGGAAAGCATCCGCACTTTCGCAGTTGCAGCGATCATCCGGCCTGACGGCTCGGTTACCTATGAATCCGCGTACTTCGACAAGGGCTCTCCTGAGCACGCGGAACCTCAGCTAATGGCCAAGATCGATACCAAGATCAAACCGGGCGATACGGTCGCGATCGCGATCGACCAGGTGCCTTGTTCACCCAGCAGCAAGAACTGCTCGGCAGCCTTGAAGCAATTCCGAGCCGATCCAAATCACGGAAGCATGCGTGTTTACACGGTGCGGGCGCTGCGTAGAGACGCTGGGCCAACAACAACTCCGCAGACCGCCACGCCCGGTGAGATGACGTCGCCCAAGACTGCCGCCACAAGACCAGTCGAACAGCGGTTCCTGCTGGAAGAAAAAGAGTTTCGCCGCATTCGACTACCGATGTACCAGGAGCCGCCGGCCGCGCCAACTCCCGCGGGACCCGCTGCGGCTGGACCAACTGGTCCAACACCAGCTCCGCCGGCTGCCGGAGTTCAACCACCGGCGACAGCTCAAACGCCGGTCCAACCATCGCAGGCAGCGCCTGATGCGGAAGGGGCAACACCGGCTCCCGCGAAACCCGCGCCCGCCAAGGCCGCAGGCGCAGGTGCGAAACCAAATGTCGATCCGAAGAAAGCGTTGCAGCGAGTGAAGGCGAATCAATCCGGTAGCGGCTTCAAAGCGACGCTGAAAAATGCAGCGGCAGGCGCGGCGCTCGATTTCGTCATAAATGCACTCAAGGGCTACATGTCCGAATCCGAGATCCAGATGAAGACAGAAGCCCAGCTCGCTGCTCTTCAACCACAGATCGAGGCGATGCTCGCGACGAATCCCAAACAGATTCACGCCGTCGTTCACGTTTTTGTTTGGACCGTCACCAGGGATGTGGTGACGCAGGGAGGTGTCGAGGAACGAATGGGTTATCCCATGGCGACCGTGAGCGTGAAGTTATCCGAAACCGCAGTCACACCTGAAAGCTCAAGCCACACTGAACTGATCACGATGGGTTCGATCCAATACAACAGCTCAACCTACTCGCTCCTCCTCATCGACGTTGAAAAGGAACAAGCTCGCCAGGAAGTCGAACGCAAAGAAGAAGAGCTAAAGCGACGCATGGCCGACTTGGCGAAGGAAGAGAAGCCGCCGGCGTCAAAGACCGAGCCACCAAAAGCTGCCGGCCCGCCGGCGCTGTTGCCACAGCCGGAGCAAGCACCTCCGGAATTGTTGCCCGGTGCTCCTGGTCCAAGTCCGCTTGTCGAACAGGAAACACGCGCGGCCAATTCGAAAATCGTTGCTAACCAATTGCTCGCTGAAGGCCGGCAGTTGCGCGACTCCGGAGCGACGACGGATCAACGGCAAAAGTTCAAACGCAAGGTGCAGGTATGGCGCGGTCTCGTTCAGAAGATGATCCGCGACTTCGGTAATTACAAGGCTGTCGAATCTTTAACAGAAACATTGGCGCGTTTTGATGAACGCATGAACTCACTCGGAACCGAGTTAGGTATCGATGGCTGGAAGGACTGATGCAACTGTGTTGAGCGTCAACTGAAATCATGGCCGATCACACCGCCACACAAACAGGAGAATCCTCGGCGCTCGTTCCGCCGGCGAATTCTCCTGTCCTTCAGCGTAAATGCGACTGCGGGACACACACGATCGCGGAAACAAAATGCGAGACGTGCAAAGCACAAGCTGCGAGCGGTCACATTCAACGTGCGGCGACGAGTTCCGCTCCGGCTGACGTGCCGCCGATTGTCGAGGATGTTCTACGTTCACCGGGCCAGCCGCTCGACAACTCGACGCGCAATTTCTTCGAACCACGCTTCGGCCACGACTTCTCGCGCGTTCGCGTTCACACCGATCAGCGTGCCGCTGATTCCGCGGCAGCTATCAGTGCGCATGCTTACACCGTCGGTGAAAACGTAGTGGTCTCAAACGGGAATTACCAGGCCGACACGTTTGAAAACCGCCGCCTGATGGCGCACGAACTGGCCCACGTTGTGCAACAGAAAACCACTTCTGTCAGCACTGGCAACACTAAAGGGATCTCGATTGGCCGTGCTGACGATGCTTTGGAAGTGGCGGCCGATCGCACCGCGGATTCGGTCATGAACGACAACCTTGCCGGGAACATGACCGCGGCGCGCCCGCAACACAACGCTATTCAACGCACGGTCGATGATCCGAAACGCTTTCAGGAGACTCACACATCACTCTTCGTCGCGGCGCCCGGTGGCGGCGGCAGCTTGCTCACCTGGGAAGATCCGGATCCCGCGAAGAAAATCAAAGGCACGGCTGACAAGCTTTTCAAACAGGCGAAAGCAAATATCCAACAGCACTACATCGATCATCCCGAAGACGCGCAGGGCACAGTTCCGACTCGAACTACTGAGACCGCTCTCGACAAAGATGCGGTTGACATTAGCCAACAACTGCGCGCGCGTTTTCCTTTCATGACAATCAAGGTGCCTGATACGGAAGTCGAGTCGAAGGTGAATGTGATGACGCCGGCTTTGACCGGTGACCAGGATTACCTGAGGGAATGGATGGCCAACAGGTTACCGGGTTGGTCGGATATCAAAAAGTACAACATCAGTGAAACCGATCCACGCGTGACTGCGTTGCTTGACAGTCTCCTTTCAGATGCTGATGTCGGCGCAGACCTTAAAGTGCATGCCTCCCGGCAGAGCGGTTTTCAGCGTGGTCACGGAACGCAGAGAGAAATCTTCGTTCATCGCGGGGTTGAAGCGAAGATGCGCAAGAAGGTCCTGTTTCATGAGCTCACCCACTTCTATGCGCATCCGATCTATCGGGAATGGGTTGGCACCACGACGAACGAACGCTGGTACAACGAAGGGTTTACCGAGTATCTGGCCCGGCTTGCAATGCCTGCCGAGATACTCGCAATCGCAAAGTCGTATCAGGAACGGGTTGACAGTATTACCAAAGAGGTCGCAGCTCACGTGCCTGACGACGACATCGCACGCGCCTTCTTCGCGGGTGAAGTATGGCGCATTGAAACCAGATCCAAGATTTCACGGCGCGAGGCGGGAAGCCAGTTAGGACTCAAGGAAACCGCTACGGAGAAGGAAGAACAGGAAGCTTCTCACGTTGGACCAGGAATCAACCAGGTTGTCGTAGAGGGTGAGCGATACCGCTTCATGAATCTCGGCTTCGACCGGATGAAGCCGAAACCCGAGCACATCAGTTTCTTCAAAGACATCAAGACGAAGCATCTCGATACCACGCAAAGCAACGGCGTCGTCTTCGAAGGTCATGCTTCCACGGCCGGCACGTTGCCATACAACCTCAACTTATCACTGGGCCGTGCAAGAGCGTTTTATCAGATGGCGCGCGATGAAGGTGTTGCCAGTAATCGATTAATCGACGCTGCGAATCCCCCACACTTCGGCGAAACGAAAGTTACCGCGGAGGAAGAAGATCCGGCGACGCGCGCGTTCAACCGGCGAGTTGAGCTGAAGATTCAACCGGTGGCAAGTAAGCCGACAAAGAAAGACTGAAACTGGAGATGGCCGAACAAGCCAACGCACAACTAGCAAAAGCTGCCGTGGTTTCACCACCGGTGGAAAACCTTTGCTTGCAGCGTCGATGCGAGTGCGGCAACCACACTGTTGGCGGCGCGGAGTGTGAACAATGCGCGGCAAACAAGTCTCCATTTCATTCTTCCAATCGCAACCAGTGGGAGTCGCCTACGGATTCCACGTGGTCCATACCGCAAAGCGACGGCCAACCAATGGCACCTCCGCTCCGGCACTTCATGGAGGCCCGCTTCAAGCACGACTTTTCCCGCGTGCGATTGCACACTGACGCCCAGGCAAACGCTTCCGCCAAATCGATTGGCGCCCTCGCCTACACCTACGGCCAGGACATATTTTTCGATGCCTCAGGCTTCCGGCCCAACACGCCACACGGTCTCGTCCTGATTGCTCATGAACTCAGCCACGTTGTCCAACAGTCGCGGCATCCGTTGCCCGTGAATGAAGGGCTGCGCGTTGAACCGGAAACGTCGTCCGCGGAAGTCGAAGCGGATCGCACGGCTCTCGCCGCGGTGACGCCTGGTCCAATGAACGAACGGCCCTCTGCCCGTTCACAGGGTTTGAATAGAGGAGCAGGTTGGGCGGTGCTCGGAGGATTTCTCGGAGCCGCTCTTGGCGCGATCGCTCTGCTTGCAGGTCCATTGGGCATACTCGCGATGGTCGCCGGCGCTGCACTCGGCGCATGGGCCGGCTACTCCCTCTCGAATGACCAGGCACAAATCAAGAACGGCACTCCGATGCAACGCATACGTCGCATGCTCACGCGAACCGGCGACGACTGGTACATCAGCGACGAGGAAGCAATGGCGGCGTTGAAAATTCTGCAAGACGTCGAAGACAAAGATGCAGAACAGCTATTCAACATCGCCAGGGAGATGAAGGCCGACGGCTTGTGGGAAACGCTTCGTAAAGAACTTCCGGGAGCCATGTCTACCGGCTTGGATTACTTCGATATGAGACCGCTAAACCCGGATCACGGTCCGGTCATGGAACAAGACGTGATCCATCTGGAGTTTTATTTACCGGGCCAGGGCTATCGAAGTCGCGCGCAGCGTGAGGAGGCAAAACAAGCGGAGATCGAAAGGGAGGAGGAAAAGAAGAAGAGCTGGTACCAGAGGGACAAAGATAAGAAGGACCAAAAAGACAAGAAGGAGATCGCTCCACTCACGTATGAAGAGCGCATTTCGAAGGACTATGACGTCACCTCGGATGGTATCTACATTCACGAAACAAAAACAACGATTCCAGTAAAAGGCAAAACGCTGAAACAGGCTGCGGAACTCATATCCAAGGCGTTCATCGATCCATTGTGGGGTTCCCTGGAGATGGGAGTGGCGCTCACACCTGTAAAGCGCGGCTTCTGGTACACCGGCTGGGGAGAGGTGTCCAGACCGGACACTGAAACCTCAGAATCGAAGACCGAGGACACGGAAAAACTCGAGCGTCGCGACAAACGAAGAAGGTTTACGGATCACATACCACTGTCTTTCGCCGACATAGGCCTCGAAACAGCGATTGCCGTCAGGCTCTACTACAAAGAGCTCGACGACAATCTTGAGAAGCATAACGACCCTGAGACGCTCTGGAAGTGGGCGCAGGCCGAGGCTGCAAAGATCCACGAAGACCTGAACCGGAAGACGCCGCGTCAGGAATTTGAGTTGTTTGCTCAGCGAATGTTGTCGAACGTCAACACCATGCCCAAGGCCGAGCAGACGCGCCTCTACGAAACCTGGAGACGCTACACCGCGTGGATGGACAAACAATCGGAAGAACGACTCGCTAAGAAAAACCCGGTAGAAATATGGAGCCAGGCGTACGTAAACATCATCTCTGAAGAGATCCACAAGAGTTCCCTCGCCGCGATGGAGGAGCTCAGAGAGAAACGGCGTCAGGAAGCGTTCAAGAAAGCTGAGGTTAAGCTCCAACAATCTATCGATTTCTCTATGGCCCGCATCTGGCCGGCTCAACCCACCAGGGCCGTCTCCGCTGGAGAACACATTTCAGAGACGACGGGCGAGGCAGTTGAAGTCGCTTATCTAATTCAGCCGAGCACTGCTGAGAAGATCATGCGCGACAAAATCGCCAGCGACTTTCTGCATGACCAGATAGAGCGCCTGAGGAACGATCCCGAAGCCTACAATAAGACAAGCGTCAAAGACGACTTTGTCCTTTATCTCAATAAGAATCCCGAACAGCTCAAGGCGCTCCATCTGTCTATGGCTCACCCCGAAGTGGAGCGTCAGGAACATCGCATTGACGTTCCCGCGTGGCACACCGCTACTGAAATCGTCGTTGGTTTCATTCCTTTCGTTGGCAGCGGAGTAGCGATTGCCGAGGTAGTCGGAGGTCGCGATCTTTTCGGTCATCCCCTTACTACATCCGAACGAGTCATTATCGGTGTGGCAATCCTGCTGCCGGGCATTGCGAAAGTCGTTAAGGGAGGTAAGGCCGCGTTCACTGCGAGCCGGGTAGTAAAAGATTATGGACTCACCGGCGCTGAGGCCGACCGTGTTTACAAGATCTACATGGGTCTTGCGCCCGGCAGTGCCGGCGCCAGGTTGTTTGACGCGGCTGCAAAGGACATCAGTAAGGGCCGCAAGATCGACGATCCCAAAGTGCTGCAAGAGATGGAGGCCGTACTCAAGGATCTCGGCATGACGGATAAAGAGACCGCGAAAGCGTTGATGCCCGTTGCGATTAGAGAGCAGGCAGAAGCGGTCGCTAAAGAAGAAGTGCAAGCTCTCAAGGCGATAGCTGGTCCAGTGAGTACCGAAACCGAAGAGATGTTGTTGAAGAACGGACCGCTTCGGGAAGCCCTGAAAGAAAACACTCTCGCGGCCAAAGTCCTGAAGAAGTGCAACACACCGTGCTGGCCCGAAGAAGCAACCGCGCAACAGGTGGAACGGTTGGAACACCTGATCGAGCGTTTGAAGAAGGCGGACGCGTTCGACGAAGAGTTCCTGCGAGGCTTTCTTTACAAACGTCGGAAGAAGCTCGACAAGGCGATCGATGCAATCGCAGACAAGGCGGTCGCGGCTGAAACCGCCCAGGCTTCCAAGCAAGCAAAGGCTGCGGCGAAGCAGGCGAAACAAGAAGCCAAGATCATGGATCTCGGCGAGCGAAACAAGGCGGCCGCTGATCTCGAAAGAGCCGAAGCAAAGATTGCGGAAAGAAAGAAGGACATCGTATCGGCGAGCCAGGAGGGCAAGCAGGCGCGAAAAGAACTGGCGGCTGTGATGGCAGAGGCCAAACCGGTTCCGAGCGGTCTCAGGGCAGAGATGGCTCGCATTGAGAAGCTGAAAACAGTCGAACAAAGACTCGAAGCGCTCGACAAGATAAAACCCGGAAGTCTCTCGCAAGCGGAAAGAGAATTTCTCGCGTGGCGCAAGAAGGCGTGGGAACTGCAAGAGGAAGCAGAGTCGAGCGAAGAGGCAGCGAAGTTTCTCGGCGAGGGATTTGAAACTCTGGTTACGCAAAGAGAAGCCGCCGCGCAGGCTTTGCGTGAGTCGAGCCAGGACGTGATGGCTGTTTTGCGCACCGAAGGTCCAAATTATCGTGGCAAGGGCTCCATCAACCTCGATCAGGTGATGACAAAAGCGTCGTGGGACACGTTAGCCACCAAGCCGGCACTCGCTACCGATCACCTCGTAGCACTCGACCGAATATCAAAGCTCTCGCAACTGAACGAGCTGCTGGTTCTCTACACGAAAGCTTCAAAGCCGGTCAAAGCGGAAATCAAACAAGCGTTAAAAGGCCTCGGGGATATGGAGAGCAATCTGGTCCGCATGCGCGCGGACGTGAACAGCGGCCTCAAGAGCAACAAGAGTTGGCACGAGATCACCTATTCGCAGGTTGACGGTAAGTACACGGTCGGAGAAGTCGATGCCATTCGCATTAAAGAAGACGAGTCGCTGACCGAGATCCTCAAAAAGATCGACGACCTGACAGCTACGTTCAGGGAGAAGATCACTGGGAAGCCGGCGACCAAAGCCGCAGCGGCCGGCGCAGGCAAATAAGAAGGAAACACTAGAGTGAGCACTTTTCCAGGATCACCGCGAATCTTAAAGGGAGGCATCGTTGTGCTCGAGGCACGAACGGGCTCGGTCGTGCGCGTGATCCCGCTCCAATACAACCCCGACACACTCAGCCGAAGCTTCCAAATAAAAGGCGTCGGCGCTGAGAGTGGCGATCGAATCGAAGCACTGCGACTGAAAGGACCGCCAGTCGAAACGATCAAGGTCGAAGTCGAGATCGACGCCACCGATCAGCTTGAAAAAGCCGAAAGCACTGTTACGCAATCAGGCTTGCACCCGCTCCTGGCCGCGCTGGAAACACTCGTCTATCCGTTCAGCACGACGCTTCAGGACAACAACGCGGTCGCTGCGTCCGGCAGTCTCGAGATCGTTGCGGCAGTGGCGGACCTGACCGTGTTCGTGTTTGGACCAAAACGTATCGCGCCGGTTCGCATCACTGAGTTCACGGTAACTGAAGAAGCGTTCGATGTATCGCTCAATCCGATTCGCGCGAAAGTGAGTTTGGGAATGCGCGTGCTGACGATTGACGACGTACCGTTTGAAGAACGAAGCGGCGGGCTCTTCATGAGTTATCTGAAAGCAAAAGAACAGCTCGCAGCACAGGGCAAATCGAAAGCGTTTGGAGCGCTTGGGATAACCGGTATTCCCTGAGGACAGCTATGCCAACTTATAACTTTCCACCCACCAGCCGTTACTACGGGATCGAGACCGCCACGCTGAAGACAGCGAATGGCCAGACCGAAGTTTACCTGCGGCGCCGCTTTCTGCCGCCTGCTGAGAATTTCGACCTACTGGTGGAGCACGTTGTGACTGAAGACGAGCGGCTCGACAACATTGCTGCGAGATACATGGACGATCCGGAAGCGTTTTGGCGCATCGCCGATGCAAACTCGGCAATGCGTCCCGAAGAGTTAACTGAGACCGTGGGCCGTAGAGTGCGCATCACGTTACCCGAAGGAATTCCCGGAGTACCGAATGCTTAAAGGTGTTCACCTGACGTTGATGATTGGACCAGCAGTGCCTGTCTCGGCGCCGCAGTCCGTCATGGACGCGCTGACAAGCGTGCAGGTGACAAGCTCGAAAGAACAAAGCGGGTTTCAATTAACTTTCGCCGTGAGCAAAAACTCACCGCTGATGAAGATCATGCTGCCGGCCGGCTACTTCGATCCGATTATCACGCGCGTGGTCATTATCGTGACCGTTAACGGCACACCCAACGTGATCATGGACGGAATGATCACGCGCCAGGAACTCTCACCCAGCAACGATCCCGGCCAATCGACGCTGACGATCACCGGCGAAGACCTGAGCATCCTGATGGACCTGCTCGAAATGCCCTTCATGCGTTATCCGGCGATGCCTGAAGTCGCCCGGCTTTACGTCATGCTCGCGAAATATCTCGTCTTCGGCATTGTCCCGATCGTGATTCCTCCGATTCCGCCGGACATTCCGATTCCGACAAACGACATTCCGTCGCATCTCGAAGGCACCGATCGAGCTTACATTCAGCGCCTCGCGCGCGAAGCCGGTTACGTCTTTTATATCGACCCTGGCCCACTGCCGCTGCAAAGCATCGCTTACTTTGGACCAGACATCCGCATTCCCGTGCCGCAGCCCGCGTTGAATATCAACATGGACGCGCACACAAACGTCGAATCGATGACTTTCAGTCTCGATGGTCTCGCGAAGAAAATTTTTGTCTACCACATCATGGATCCGGCCACACACAAAATACCGATTCCGATTCCCGTCCCTAACTTGAGCGTGCTGCGCCCGCCGATGGGCGCCCGTATCGCGGTGCCTTCGAAGGTGGAGTTCGTCAAACAGGGAGCGGATCGAAGTACGACAAAAGCGATCCAGGAAATTCTGGGTATGACTTTCAGCGCTTCCGATTCGATCAACGTATCGGGAACGCTCGACGTGGTTCGTTACGGCCGTCCGTTGAAATCACGAATGATGGTTGGCGTGCGCGGCGCAAGTCTCGCTTACGACGGACTCTATTACGTAAACAGTGTGACTCATAACATCAAGCGCGGCGAGTACAAACAGAACTTCCAACTCAGTCGCGATGGGCTGGTCTCGCTTACGCCAAAGGTACCGGTATGACGGACTCGCAACGTTTTTACGGAAAGTATCGCGGCACGGTGGTACAGAACGCCGATCCCGAATTTCGGGGACGCATCATGTGCATCGTTCCCGACGTGCTCGGCCTCGTTCCTTCAAACTGGTGTGAAGCGTGTACGCCGCTCGCTGGTCCAACCGGCCCACCGATGGGGGTTTACATGGTGCCGCCAATCGGCGCCGGCGTTTGGGTTGAATTTGAGCACGGCGATGCGGGTAAACCGATCTTCGCCGGTTGCCGCTTCGCTCCGAGCAACGTGCCGCCTTTGGCGCTGGCTGGAAATCCGTTGGATCCAAACATCTGCATTCAGTCGCTGTTGCAACACATGATCTTGATCAGCGACATGCCGCCGTCGCCGGTCACGGGCGGAATCATTTTGAAGAGCACGACAGGCGCGATGATCGTAGTCAACGACTCCGGTATCTATCTCTCGAACGGCAAGGGCGCAGTCATAACGATGGTCGGCCCTTCCATCGACTTCAACCTGGGCGCATTGACTATAGTGAAATAGGAGGACTTCATGCCCGGTCTTTTAATGCACGTTAACGCTGTGATGTCCTGCATTCATCAGGCGGGCACCGCCGTGATTCCACCGACGCAACCACGCGTGCTCGTTAGCGGCCAGCCGATCGCGACGATTTCGCCGCCGCCGATTCCGCTCGCTACAGTCGCCGGTTGCCCGTTTACGGTGCCGACTCCGGGAGGCCCGAAACCGCAACCATGCGTAACGATCAAATGGCTGATGCCCTCGACCCGATTTTTAGTGAACGGACTGCCGGCGGCGTTGCTACCGGCGCCCGGTCCTGGACCAGGCATTTGCCAGAGCGTTGAACAGATTCCGCAAGGACCACCGACAGTCAAGACGTTGCAAATGCGAGTGATTGGAAGTTGAAGAGATGAACATCAATTTTCCATTTAAGTTTGACGGCCGCGGGCAAACCGCTTCGTGTAACGAGAGCGACCACATCCGACAGATGCTGGAGCAGCTCATCTTTACCAGCCCCGGCGAAAGAGTTAATCGCCCAACCTTCGGCAGCGGCGTACTGCAATTGATTTTCGCGCCAAATAGTCCCGAGGTCGCTGCGACTTTGCAATTCACAATGCAAGCCGCAGTTCAGCAATGGCTTGGTGACGTCATCCAACTGCAAAACCTCGAGGTGACCAGCACCGACTCCACGCTGACCGTAGATCTCAGTTACTCGATTCGGCGCACAAACGAACAGCAAAGCCTGACGCTAACGCGGGCTATCTGACGAGGAGGAACCGTGAGTCTTTGTTGCCAACAGGATGATCGTCGCGAAGAAGTGAGACGCGCGGACGACCTGAACGGCCTCGATTACGTCGAGGTTCTCGACGATCAGGTAACCCTCCACGCGTATTTCCTCGGCAAGCTGCCGCCTGAGTTGCAGGTCAATCAACCGGGCCTTGAAAGCTACTTCGAGATCGAGGGCGGGCAGCGAATCACAAGCATCGAGATCGTTGATGTGGATCCCTTCGTCGATCCGGATCCGGAGCGTGACGACTTCGTTGTTATCAGGCTGGACAAGTACGGAGACTTTTCGCACTACACGTTGCACCTGAAGGACTTGGAGAATATCGATCCGCGTTACGACCGCGCGAAGTTTTATTTCAAGGTTAACTGTCCTTCAGATCTCGATTGTGCTCCGTCGTGCGATTGCGAACCTCCGGTTTTAGTCGAGCCGGACATCAACTATCTCGCCAAGGATTATCAAAGCTTCCGGCAATTGATTCTCGATCGGCTGGCAGTGCTGATGCCCGACTGGACCGAGCGTCACGTGCCCGACATCGGCGTGATGCTGACAGAGATTCTGGCGTACACGGGTGATTACCTGAGTTATTACCAGGACGCAGTTGCCACTGAAGCCTATCTCGACACGGCGCGGCAACGCATTTCAGTCAGACGTCATGCGCGGCTCGTCGACTACTTCCTTCACGAAGGCTGCAACGCGCGCGCGTGGGTTTGTGTGGAAGTCGATACGGATACTGAGCTCGATCCGGCAGACGTTTCGTTTGCCACGCGGATAAGCGGCCTGGCGATTCCTGACAACGCGCCGTTGACGTGGATCGATCTGCGCGAGACGCCAGCGGAATCGTACGAGGTTTTCGAACCGCTGGTCCGCGATCGCGCAAGCAAGATTCAGTTGATCCCGGCGCACAATGAAATCTTCTTTTATACGTGGGGTGATGCGCGTTGCTGTATCGAGAAGGGCAGCACGTCTGCGACCTTGCTCGACACATGGATCGTGCTGCCGGATGAAAATCCAAACGGTGAGAAGCCCTACGATCAGTACAAGAAACAGTACAAAGGCAAGCAGGAGCCTGAACCGAAGAAAGAGCGCGCGCTCAAGCTCAAGCCGGGAGATGTCCTCATTTTCGAAGAAGTGCTTGGACCAATAACCGGTTTGGCCGCGGATGCGGATCCATCCCGGCGTCACGCTGTCAGAATAACCAGCGTCAAACTCGGCGAAGACACGTTAAGAAAAACGAAGGATGGCTTTCCCACACCGTACGTCAAGATCAAATGGGCCGCTGAAGATGCACTGCCGTTTACGTTTTGTATTTCCGCGATCGGCGGCGCGCCTGACTGCGTTTATCTCGAAAACGTAAGTGTCTCGCGTGGTAACGTCGTTCTCACCGATCACGGAAAGACGCAACCCGACGAACCGTTTGGTCCGGTTTCGACGAAGTCAACGGATGCGGAGTGCGAATGCGTTGACGAAGCGGGCGACGTGCAAATCACTCCGCGCCGGTTGTCGCCTGCACTTTCAAAAGCGCCGGTTACGTTCAGCGCGGCGTTGCCAAAAGACGATCCTTACTTCCCTTACCTGGCGCCGGCCTCGGTGATGCTGGATCAGGATCCGCGTGCGGCGGTTGCGAATGCCGCAGTTGCTTCCGAGCCGCAACATTCGTGGGAGAACCGTTACGACTTGCTGGCGAGCGGTCCTGACGACAAACACTTCGTCGTCGAGATCGACAACTTTGGTCTGGCCCACATCAGGTTTGGCAACGGCACATTAGGTTTCCAACCACCCGCCGGGATGACATTCAACGTGCGCTATCGCGTGGGCAACGGTATCGCGGGAAATGTCGGAGCGGAAGCGATCTCGCGCCTCGTCCTGAACAAGACCACGTTGAGCGGAGTCAGTCTCAAAATACGCAACCCGTTGCCTGCGCGAGGCGGCACGCGACCCGAATCAGTGGCTGAAGCAAAACTGTTCGCGCCTCATGCGTTTCGCAAAGAACTTCAGCGCGCAATCATCGCCGAGGACTACCAGACGATCGCCGCCCGGAACAACAAGCTGCAACGCGCTGCAGGCGCGCTCGTGTGGACCGGCAGTTGGTATGAAGCTGACGTCGCCATCGATCCGCTCGGAAGTGAGAGTGTTGATGAGTCTTTGATGAACGAGATCAAAGCGACTCTCGAGCGTTACCGGCGTTTAGGTCACGACCTGCACGTGGAAACAGCCGAGTACGTGCCGCTGTTGCTTTCGCTGGAAGTTTGCGCTTTGCCGAATTACCAACCGGCCCATATCAAAGCGGCGCTGCTCGACGCGTTTAGCAATCGCACGCAAGGCGGGGGCAAAAAGGGTTTCTTCCATCCCGACAATCTGTCGTTTGGAGAGGGAATACACCTCAGCAAGATCATCGCGACGGCGCAAGCAGTTACCGGCGTTGAATGTGTACGCGTCAAGAAGTTTCAACGACTGTTCGAGTCACCCAATCACGAGATTGCCAACGGAGTCTTGCCGTTGAGTCCGACAGAGATTGCGTTGCTCGATAACGATCCGAATTTTCCCGAGCATGGCCGGCTGGAAATCCACATGGGCGGAGGTAAATGAAGATGAAGCCGAGCAAATGCGGATGTACCACTCCGAGCTGCGGTTGCTGCGAAGGCACCCGCAAGATCACTCCGGTTTCCACTGTTAATCGTCCGGGACTGGAAGATCTCACCTATCGCATCGGCACTCACGGAGCTTTCTTCCAGACGATGAAGGCGCGGCTCGCAAACATGATCGTCGAGGCGCCGGGCCCTGACGGGCAGACTCTGGAAACGTTTTATCCGCTCCAGGGATTGACCACCCGCGATCAATCCGATCCGGCGATTGCGTTGCTTGATGCCTGGGCCACTGTCGGCGACGTCTTGACGTTCTACCAGGAACGGATCGCGAACGAAGGTTATCTGCGCACCGCAATTGAACGTCGTTCGCTCGTCGAACTCGCGCGGTTGATTGGCTACAAACCCCGCCCGGGCGTCGCGTCCACAGTGTTTCTCGCTTACACCCTGGACGACTCGCAGGCCGATCCGGTTGAGATTCCCGAAGGTGCTCGCTCCCAAAGTATTCCCGGTCCTGACGAGCTCCCGCAATCGTTCGAAACAAGTGAGAAGATGCTTACGCGGCGTGAGTGGAACAATCTTCAGGTCCGGCTCTCACAACCACAGAACATCACGCTCGACAACGCGTTGCTGATCGACAAGATCTACGTCTCAGGTATCAACACGAACCTGAAAACCGGCGACGTGTTGAGTTTCATATTCGGAGAAAGCGGAGAACCTTCCATCCTTCGCACGGTCGGCAGTATCGCGACCCAGTTCGAACAAAATCGGACTGAGATCACATTTCAGCCATTGAATGCAGAGCTCGCCAAAGCTGTGCCGCTACTGATTCAGTTCGTTAAAAACGTCGATGTTCTGCGAGGAAAAGACGGCGAACAGCCAAATGCCGCGAACCTTCTGTTTCCAACCATGGAAGAAATTCTGCAGGAGGTCCGGCTCGGTTTCCCGCGTCCGGTGAATCTATGGTCTGTCATGCCTACAGCGCTTGTAGGAGTCGACGTTGAGTTTCCGGCGCTGGGGATCGTCATCGATCGATTTCAACAGGGACTTGAGAACATCTCATCTAATGGTACCCAGCCGCCTCCGGACGTCACCACCCCGGCGCAATTCATTCCCGATCTACTAAGGCCACGCATCCCGCAAGCGCGGAGTAGCTTGCAGCTCAATCGTGATCTGAAAGCTGCCTTCCGGCTAGGCAGCGACGCGCCGGCACAGTTGCTGGTGAACATAGTTCCGGAGTTGAAGGACACTTTTTATCACGCGTGGTCCAACGCCACCTTGAACGATACGCCACCGGAACTGAAAGCGGTGTACGCGATGCGACTTCAAGCACCGCTCTTCGGCGCGAACGTACCCGCGCAACCGACGTTCTTCACCAGGGATGTTCCTGATCCTAATGACAGTGATGAACTCATCCACGTCAAGGGCGAGCTACGCCCGCAGATCGATTGGAACGAGTGGGACCTTGCAGAAGACGAAGACAACGACGTGTTGTTTTTGGACCAGGCGCACGATGAGATTCTTGATACCGGTTACGTCATCGTGCAAAGGAGCTCGGGAACGCTGAGCCGTCAGGTATTGCAAGTCGTCGATGCTGAAACATTGCAAAGAACCGCCTATGGTTTGACCGGCAAAACCACGCGCATCAAGTTGTCTGAGCCGTGGTGGAACGTCGTAAGCGAAGAATCGATCGGGGACACCTTGCGCGGGACCCTCGTGCTGGCGCAAAGCGAAAAGCTCGAGCTCGTCGATGCTCCGATCCTCAGCGATGTCGAGGTGACGGAAGAAGATAAGGACACCGGCATCGTTCTCGACGGTCTCTACAACGAGTTTCCTTCCGGCCGTTGGGTGATTCTCACAGGCGAGCGCGTCGATATTCCAAACGTCACCGGCGTCAAAGGCACCGAGTTGTTGATGGTGTCGGGATTGCGCCAGGTCGATCCGGTCGTAGCAGGCGAGAAGATTCACACAGCGCTTTTGCTCGCGACCCCAACTGCATACGCCTACAAACGTGAGACGTTGAAGATTTACGGCAACGTAGTGAAAGCCACGCACGGCCAGACGACCAATGAAACATTGGGTAACGGCGACGGCAGCCAGGCGTTGCAGAGTTTTGTGCTGAAGCAACCGCCGTTGACGTTTGTTCCCGCTCCGAATGCTTCGGGCATTGAAAGCACGCTCAAAATTCATGTGAACAACGTCGAGTGGCACGAGGCCGAGGCAATGTTTGAGCTGGGCCCGCGCGATCGGAAGTTCACTACCAAAACAGCGGACGATGACAAAGTGACCGTTATCTTCGGCAACGGCAAACAAGGTTCACGTTTGCCTACCGGCGTTTTGAATGTGACCTCAACTTATCGGCGCGGCATTGGCAAACCCGGTAACGTCAGACCCGAACAGGTCAGCCTGCTGCAAACCAAACCACTCGGAGTCAAAAGCGTTATCAATCCACTGCGCGCTTCGGGCGGCGCCGATAAAGAAGACGCGGACCTGATTCGTGAGAATGCGCCCATCGCCGTGATGGCGCTCGACCGGCTCGTGTCACTCGCGGATTATTCAGACTTCACGCGCAACTTCGCCGGCATCGGCAAGGTCAGCGGGCGCAGGTTGAGCGACGGCACGCGCCAGTTCATTCACCTGACGATCGCCGGCATCGACGACGCCCCGATCGATCCAGTTTCCGACCTTTATCGAAACCTGTCGGAAGCTCTGGAGAAACTCGGAGATGTGAGCGTTGAAGTACGCATCGAGTCGCGCGAACTGATCGTGCTCGTTCTCAGCGCCAACATCTGCTTGCAACCGGACTACTTGTGGGAACCCGTTGCCACTGAGGTTCGCGCGCGTTTGTTTGAGAAGTTTGGCTTCCGCAAACGGGCGTTGGGCCAGCCCGCGCTGCTTTGCGAAATCATCGCGTGCATTCAGAACGTGGAAGGCGTTGGTTACGTCGACGTGGACGCGTTTGGCGGCGTGAATGAAAAAGTTACGGACCAGGACGGAACTCGACGGCTGCAAACGCTCGACGAGATCTCGGAAACCGTTAATCAGATCGTTAGCGCCTCGACGCAGACAAAAACTTCGACACCTTCGCCGGCAGTTGTAGCGGGTGTCGCAAAGATTGAGAGCGGGACGTTGATCACCGCGCAGTTGGCAATCTTCACGCCAACCGTTCCGGACACGATCGTGCTCAACCAAATCAAATGAAGGTTGCGTGAGCTATGAACGCAGAGATGACTGACCCTCGAATCGATCGCTTGTATGAACTGATGCCCGACATCTACAAGATGCGGGATGCGGAACAGAGATATCCGCTGCGTGCGTTGCTGCGCGTCATCTCGGAACAGGTCAATCTCGTCGAAGACGACATCGCCCAGCTTTACGACAACTGGTTTATCGAGACGGCTGAAGACTGGGCTGTTCCCTACATCGCCGACTTGCTTGGCTATCGTCCGGTGCTTGGTCTTGGCGATCCGAGCCGCACCAATCTCGAGCTTACGCGCGTGCTTGTGCCGCGGCGCGAAGTGGCGAACACGATCCGTTATCGCAGGCGCAAAGGAACGGCGGCGTTACTCGAATTGTTGGCGCAGGACGTTGCCGGTCTGCCCGCGCGTGTTGTTGAGTTTTTCAAACTGCTCGGCTGGAACCAGAACCTGAACCATCCGCATTACGAGCGCGCGCACACGGCAAACATCCGCAACCAGGAGGCGCTCGATCTACTCGATGGTCCATTCGACCGTCTCGCGCACACGGTTGACGTGCGCCGCGTCAACTCGCGCCGCAGCGTTGGCAAGTTCAACATTCCTTCAATCGGCGTTTTTATCTGGTGGTTGAAAGCGTATCCGGTGACGTGGACGCGCGCGTATTGCGCTGAGAACGCTGGTCCACATTGTTTCACTTTCAGTGTGTTGGGCCAGGATGCGCCGCTGTTTTGCAAGGTCGAGCCGGAACTCGATCCTTCACACATCGCGGAAGAGATGAACGTGCCCGCACCGATTCGCCGGCTCGCGTTTGAGTTGCGGCCGGAACAGTTTTATGGGCGCGACAAGAGTTTTGCGATCTGGGCTCCGGGTTGGAACGGGAATGACGATCCGCACGAACCTGTTCCGTTGGCCTCGATAATTCCCGCTGATTTGACTGGTTGGCAGTATCTTCCGCCAAAAGGCTATATCGCAGTCGATCCGGTGCTTGGCCGTTTCGCCTTTTCGCCGAGTCAGCTTCCGCGAAAAGGAGTGAAGGTTAGTTATCACTATGGCTTCAGCGCCGATATGGGCGGCGGTGAGTACTCACGGCCAATCTTCGATCCCGCGCCTGAAATCAACTTTGTCAAAGCGGATGAACAGTCGCCGGAAGAGCGGCAGGTCGTCGAGCCGGTTTTTTACCGGGTTGGCAGGCTCCCGGGTTTGTTTCCGTCAATCGGAGCCGCGCTGGCTCAATGGCAAAAGGATGATCCGCAGGACGCAGTGATCGAGTTGACCGAGAGTGGTGTTTACGTCGAACCGATCAGCGTGACGCTGAAAGCAGATCGAACGCTACAGTTGCGTGCGGCGAATCGAGCGCGGCCGGTGCTGCGTTTGATCGACTGGCAAACCGATTCTCCCGATGCCCTCTCGGTGACGATGGAACAAGGCAGCCGTTTCACCCTCGATGGACTGCTCGTCGTTGGCCGTCCGCTGCGAGTCACTGGTCCATATCGAGAAGACGATGAACCGATAATTCCGCTGTGTGGATCGAGTGTCGTGATTCGCCATTGCACCTTCGTGCCCGGCTGGGGAATCGATAGCCACTGCCAGCCTTATCGTCCGGCGGAGCCGAGTCTCGAGCTTTATCACGTTCGCGCGAATGTGCGGATCGAGCACAGCATTCTCGGTTCGATTCAAGTTCACGAAGATGAAGTCCACATCGATCCGATTCCACTGCACATTGCCGACAGCATTGTTGATTCGACACAAGCGCAAAAAGAAGCGATCGGCGCGCCTGGGAAGGCCGGCGCACACGTCGTGCTGACGATCCTGCGCACGACTGTGTTCGGTATCGTCGACATCCACGCGATCGAGCTCGCGGAAAACTGCATCTTCATGGATTGCCTCGACGTCGCTCGCCGTCAGCTTGGCTGCGTCAGGTTTTCTTACGTGCAGCCGCATTGCCGCACGCCGCGCCGATATCGCTGTCAGCCCGATCTTGTTACGCAAGCCATAAAAGACACCGTCGCCGATTCAGCGAAGCAAGCTGCTCTGATCGCCTCGGAACTCATCCGCGTACGGCCACAGTTTACGAGTGTTCGTTACGGCAGGCCGGCATACGCGCAACTGGCGCATACCTGCGCAGAAGAAATCACGAAGGGCGCCGATGACGAATCAGAGATGGGCGCATTTCACGACTTATACCGTCCGCAACGCGAGGCGAATTTGCTCCAGCGTCTGGAAGAGTTTGTTCCTGCAGGCATGGATGTGGGTCTGCTTTACGCCGATTAATAACTCCTTAAAGAAGGAAAGAAAGCCATGAAATCTGACATCACACGCGATACATTTCACCCCTCGAAACACTTCAGCCGCGTTATCAGCCAGCAAGGCCGTGTCATGCTCGACGCAGACAACAACGAGCAGACTTCAATTCTGCTGAATTACCTGCGTACGCTGGCGATAGATATCATTGGTCCATACGCTGCTCCGGTAATGCGGCCGGGGTTCGGTCTGTTGTCAGAGAATGACGATATCTTTATTTTGCCGGGCCGTTATTACGTCAATGGCATTCTGGTCCAGAACAATGCTCGCGTTGCTTACGGCGAGCAGCCTTACTTCGTCGTGCCGTCTGACGATGCGTTCGCGAAATCAATCGCTTCAAAAGCCAACGCGAACTACTGGATCTACCTCGACGTGTGGGAACGGCTCGTCACCTCAATCGAAGACGACAGCATTCGCGAATCGGCGTTGGGTGGTCCGGATACGTGTTCGCGTGCGCAGGTAGCGTGGCAAGTGAGAGCGCTCGACGTTGCGACAAACGCGCAGAACACGAAAGCAGCGCAACGCCTCGAATTGTTGGAAAAGCGAAAGAAGGCTTTGGAAGAGCAACTCGCAGCGGCGACATCGCCCGAAGTCGAAGAAATCATCAATGAAAAACTCGCGCGCGTTAACAAACAGATCGATTTAGTTAAGAAGCTTCAGCAGCGGCTTCAGAACAACGCGCCTTTTGGGAAAGATGATTGTGCGTTGCCACTCGATCAGTTGCTGCCGCGTAGCGACGCCTTTATGGCTGCGCGTTTGAATCCCGGGCTGCAGATCGTCGATGCGTGTATCACTTCGCCTGATTCAAAATATCGCGGTGCGGAAAACCAGCTCTATCGAGTTGAGATTCATCGCGGTGGTGTTGCGGGCGAAGCCAGTATCAAATGGTCTCGCGAGAATGGCAGCGTTGCGACCACGTGGATTGGCACAACTGAATATGAGCTGCACGTGACCAACGCGCGCGGCTTCTCGGCAGGCAACTGGGTCGAGTTGATGGACGACGCGGCGGAGCTTCAGGGACGTCCCGGAACTCTCGCGCGCTTGAGCAAGGTGCAGGGTGGCACGCTAACGGTTGATAAAGACAGCGTCGATCAGGCGTTGCTGGCGTGGTCCAGCGAAGCCAGGAACCCGCGCATTCGCCGTTGGGATCATTTTCAAACCGAAGACACCGTGCTCGAGGATGACGGCAGTATTTTGATCGTCGAGACAGCACCGGGTACGTCTGATGACGACGCCACGTGGATCGATTTGGAGGACGGGATACAGATTCAGTTTAGCGAAGGCGGCGAGTATCGCACGGGCGACTACTGGTTGATTCCCGCGCGTGTCGCGACGGGGAGTATTGAGTGGCCGGCGGCTGAGGGTGGAATGACGGCGCAATTACCGCCGCGCGGTGTACTTCATCATTTTGCGCCGCTCGCCTTTGCGACCTGGGCGAATGGCAACGTTACCTTCGCTGGTTGTGATTGCACGTTCGCGCCGTTGAGCACTTGTTTCAAAGCGACGGATTTGCCGGCGGATCTTGAGGACGTAGCTCCGAGTCCCGCGGCGCGCCCCGGAACCCGTGAGCGTCGCGCGCGCGTGGCCACAAAGCGCCGCCGCGCTACGCGAAACACGGAGACTTAGGACGCGAAAACACAGTGACGTAAGGAGTGCAGGTTTGGTTTGATCTGACTAGTTAAGCCGCATTCTTAAACCGCAGCTTAGCCTGCACTCCTAACGACGCCAATACCCGCAGCATTAGATCAGTTGAGATATCGTGAGTGTTGCGGTTCAAGATCGCGGTCACACGAGTACGGGAGGTGTGGGAGAGTCGTGCCACATCCGCATGGGTCAATTGTTTTTTCTTAACAACCTCAATAATCTTGTCGTTCAAGTTGCTGCGAAATTCAATTTCCATTCCATCCGCGGGAGTTAGACCGAGAACTTTCGCCAGCTCTCTCGCATCACGGGCAACAACGAGCTTAACTTTCTTCATCGAGAATCTCCTTGAGTCTCTTTAGCGCCAAGGCTACCTCATGCGGTGGGGTCTTCCGGGTCTTTTTGCGAAAGGCGTGGAAAATCAATACTGAGTCAGCCAACCTGGTGTAATAGAAAACTCGGTACGCACCCGACTGGTCCTTGATGCGTAATTCCTCAACACCGCGAGCAACCGACGGCATCGGTCGCGACAAAGGCATCGAAAGCTTTTCGCCCTTTGCAAATCAAAGGTGACTTTGCCCAATTCCCTTCGCACGTCTTCTGGGAAGTCTCGTATGGCATCCCTTGCTTTCGGATGAAATACGGCAAACTTCACGCAGGGCAGTGTCTCAGATATGGGACACATTGTCCAGAATCATGGCAGGCAACCAGCTACTCCTTCACGGAGCTCGCAACAATCATTTAGCCCACCTCAAGAGCGTTCGGATGGAAAGTTCTTGGCATTGCAAAGTACTTGTGATATTTAATGCCATGTGAATTTTCCTGACCCAATGGCCATAACGCTGGGCGCGGTGGTTGCGCTCGCGTGGTCTTATGCTTGTTTGAGCTTTGTCGCTCACTTGAAGCGGAAGGCTCGTCTACGCACTGGTTACACGCGCAAGTTGTTCCATCTGCTGATTTTTACGTCGGCCGTTCTGGTTCAGAGTTTTGGCGGGTTCTGGGCTGTCTGCGTGTTTGGATTGATGGTTTCGCTGGTGGTCGGCGGGGCCGTGTTCCGTGGGCCGGGCAACCGGTTGTTCGAGGCAATAGCCCGCAAACAAGATCGCCCTCACCGTACTTACTACGTCGTGATCCCTTACTTCGCCACGCTGATTGGCGGGATGACGAGCAACCTATTGTTTGGACCATTGGCCGTCGTGGGGTATCTCGTGGGCGGCCTGGGTGATGCCGCCGGTGAACCCGCGGGATTGAAGTGGGGCCGGCATCTTTACACAACTCCAACCAGTGGCGCCAAGTCATTCGAAGGCTCTCTCGCCGTGCTGGCTGCTTCGATAGCCGCTCTTCTAATCGCCGTTGCAATCCGTCCGGAACTATCTATCGATCTGCGAACCGTGATTGTGCTTCCGGTGATTGCGATCGTCTGCACGCTGGTCGAGGCGTTTTCGCCGCGTGGTTGGGACAACGTGCCCATGCAAATTGTTCCGACTGTTCTTGCCGCGATTCTTTTGTCGAAATAAAAACAATGCATCAAATACTGAAATCCGCCGACGTTAAGCGATTCATCGTGGTGTCAATGCTGCTGTTCTGGTGTGTCTGCATGGTTGCTGTGCGCACCGATCGAACGGGCTCGAGCTACAATCGCTTTCTGATCTTCAATCTCTTTCTCGCCTGTATACCCCTGTTTCTGAGCACGGCATTGCGGCTTGCGAGTCATTGGCGATTCCATTGGACCATCCAGTTGGCGGGCTTTGGCTTGTGGTTACTGTTTTTGCCGAACGCGCCCTACATCCTCACGGACATACTGCACTTAACGTGGGTATCTCACGCCCCCGCCTGGTACGATCTGGCGCTTTTACTATCCTGTTCCGGGACAGGTCTGTTGGTAGGATACTTGTCACTCAGCGACGTGCAGGGGATCGTGGCTCGCAGTTTTGGCGCAGTGAGCGGTTGGATCTTTGCGCTCGTGTCATTGGTGTTGAGTGGATTTGCGATCTATCTCGGCAGGTTCCTGCGGTGGAATAGTTGGGACGTTTTAGTAACTCCGACGCGAGTGTTTGGAATACTAGACGGCTTTCTTCACCCCTGGGAACATGCACGGCCGCTGGCAGTGACGGTAATTTTCGGCGTTATTCTGACGCTTGGATACATCAGTTTGCGAGTCTTACTGACCCCCTCCACCCACTGCGAATCAGATCTTGAGCGACGATAAATAAAGACGCGGCTCACTGAATAGTTCATCTGTTCTACAATGGCGGGTGGGATGAATTATTCGGTGGAACAGATCATTGCCCTCGCGCCGGATGCTGCTTCGGCCAAAGCCGGGAGAAGTTTGGCGACGGCGAGCAAGTGGCAGAACGTTGGGCAGGATGAACGCGCGCTTTGGGGCGAATGCCAGGGCAGCGGCGCGAAGCCTTATCAAACGGTGATCGATTTATCTGAGCCCGCTTTTAAGTGCAGTTGTCCGAGCCGAAAGTTTCCCTGCAAGCACGGGCTGGGTCTGTTCCTGCTGATCGCGAATCAGCCCGGCGCGACTGTAACAACACCTCCCGACTGGGCCGGTGAATGGCTCGCCAAACGCGATCAGCAAGCGCAGCGCAAAAGCGAAGCAGCGCAGAAAGCGGCTGAACCGCCCGATGAGGCGACGCTTGCTAAAAGGGCCGCGCAAAAAGCAAAACGCTCACTCGATCGCGAGGCCAAAGTAGGCGCGGGCTTGAAGGAGTTGGATCTTTGGCTGCGCGATCTGGTGCGTCACGGACTGGCCGCGGCACAAACACGGCCCATTGATTACTGGGAACAGATGGCCGCGCGCTTGATCGACGCGCAAGCTCCGGGCGCCGCGCGAAGAGTCCGCGACCTGGCGCCAACGCGACGCTCCGGCGCGGATTGGACCGAACGTTTGTTGGTCCAGTTGAGCTCGCTCTTCTTACTCTTAAAAGCTTTCGAACGTATTGAAACACTCTCTCCAGCCACTCAGGCGGACGTTCGCACAGCAATCGGTTGGACCTTAAAAGAAGAAGAACTACCGGCAGAAAACGTGGTTTCAGATGAATGGCTCGTGTTGGGCCAACGCACGACTGGCGAAGACGGTCTGCGCGTACGCCGCACCTGGCTTTGGGGACAGCGCAGCGCGAAGGGCGCGCTCGTTTTGGAGTTTGCCGCCGCGGGCCAGCATCTCGCCTTCGACCTGCTTCCGGGAACACGAGTCGAGGCAGAGCTGATTTTTTATCCGAGCAATTATCCGTTGCGCGCAGTTGTGAAGACGCGCTTTAACACGACGCGATCGTTGCAAGAGATTCCCGGTTATCCCTCAAGCGATCAGTTGTTGACGGCTTACGCAGGCGTGCTTGCGCTCAATCCGTGGGTCGAAGCGATCCCGGCGCCGCTTCAAACAGTCGTTCCGGTGCGCCGCGCCGACAAATGGTTTGCCAGGGACAACAATGGCCGGCTCTTAGCGATTAAGTTTGAATGGCTTTCCTGTTGGAAATTAATTGCGCTAAGCGGCGGTTCGCCGATCGCGATTTTTGGCGAGTGGAACGGATGCTCACTCTTACCCATCAGCGCTTGCGCTGACGAGAGATACGTCGACCTTTAAATATGCAAACGTGGGACGACATTCTGGCAACTGCAGTTGTCGGCACCGACCAACGCGAATTCAAACTCGCTACGCGCGAGAATGACTTGGGGCGTTTGCTCGCTCAAATAGACGGCTCAGATCGCGAAGGTTTTTTATTGACTGCGGCTTCCGTTATCTCACTGTATCGGAGCGCGGGCGTGGTGCCCCCGGCTGACACGCAGCCTCGGGGCGAAGCTTGCGCTCGAGATGAAATGAGCCGTGCCAGCGCCAGGTCAGGACAGCACCTTTGGAACATGCTCAATGGCGAGTTTAACGAACTGTTGCCGGAATGGCTGGCGGCGATGAAGAAAGCGGGCAAGCGTGTTCCCGAAGAGCATTTGCCTCCGCTGCTGCACATCTCAATCAATGAGTTTTCGTTGCACAACTTGATTTCGGATGTCCTGGGCCAACGCGGCCAGTGGCTGGCCGCACAGAATCCCTATTGGCGCTATGCGATTCGAAAAGACGAGAAGGAAGTTTGGGAAACGGGAAGCCGTGAAGAGCGAGTGCGGTTGCTCGAGAATCTGCGCACGGTTGATCCGGCCAAAGCGCGTGAGTTACTCGTAACAACCTGGCCGCAGGAATCAGCAAAAGACCGCGTTGTTTTTCTCGAAAAGCTCAGCGCCGGTGTGAGCCCCGCGGATGAACCGTTTCTCAACGAAGCGCTTCAGGATCGGAGCGTGGAAGTGCGGCGCGCGGCCCGCGTATTACTCGCACGGCTGCCAAATTCAGACTTCTCGCGACGTTTGCAAGAGCTCGCGAAACAACTGCTGAGTTTCAAGAAACCACTGATCGGGAAAGCGCGAATCGAAGTCGCTCTCCCTGAAGATCCCATTGCGTGGCTCAAGGCAAACGGGATCGAGATCGATAGTCCGCCTAAAAACGCGGCTAAATCAGCCGGGCCGAAGGCGTGGTCGTTGAAAGAGCTCGTCTCATTAATTCCCGTCAGGTACTGGAGCGAACTCTGGCAGAAGTCTCCGATCGAGATCGTCCGCGCAGGCGACGAGAGTGAGTGGCGCGAATCGTTTGTGCTGGGGTTCGTTGCCGCGGTTCAACGCGACCGCGACCCCGATTGGATTGAAGCGCTGGTCACGTTCACGGCCAGCGAGCCGAAACAAGTTCCGCTGCTCGAGCTCGTGTCTTACTTACCGTCCGCTCGCCTCGAAGCTTTGAGCCTCCGCGCGCTCCAGTCTGTAAAGACCGGACTCAGCGACGGGCATCCAGCTTTTCATTTGCTGTTGGCCCATCGCACTGCGTGGAGCGATCAGTTGAGCCGCATCGCCGTCAACAGCATCAAGAAACGGATCAATCAGGGCCATGACAACATTGTCGACTGGCAAACTAAATCCGCTCTGAAACAGTTTGCCCGTTACGTTTCACCTGCTTTGTACGACGAGCTGGCATCTGGTTGGCCCACCGAATCGGAATCGTGGGCTGGTTGGGCCAAGGGCGTCGACGCCTTTCAATCGCTGCTCGCATTTCGCCGCGACATGCATCAGGCAATCCTTGAAAAGGAAGAAAAACTATGAGCGCAGTCCTGCGTCAACACGCTGAACAACAATTTGCGGAAGAACTGCATGAACTCGCGCGTGCCGACTCGCGTCCGCGTCCGCCAAATTGGCAACTGTCGCCGTGGGCGGTTGCGAAATATCTTCTCGGCGGAAAGCTCGATAACGGATTCGAAGTCACGCCGAAGTACATCGGTAATCCGCGGACGATCGAGATCGCGATCGCCACGCTTGCAACCGATCGCGCGCTGCTGCTGTTGGGCGTGCCTGGGACGGCGAAGACGTGGGTCTCCGAACATCTAGCGGCGGCTGTTTCCGGTGACTCGACGCTCGTGGTGCAGGGGACGGCTGGAACCTCCGAAGAAGCGATTCGCTATGGTTGGAACTATGCGCGGTTGTTGGCTGAAGGACCCTCAGTGAACGCACTCGTACCTGGCCCAGTCAAGATCGCAATGCAGACCGGCAAGATCGCGCGTGTTGAAGAGCTCACACGAATTCCCTCGGATGTGCAGGACACGTTGATCTCGATCCTGTCGGAAAAGTCGTTGCCGATTCCGGAGTTGAACAGTGAGGTGCAGGCCGTGAAAGGGTTCAACTTGATCGCGACCGCAAACAATCGCGATCGCGGCGTGAACGAACTGTCGAGTGCGCTGAAGCGACGTTTCAACACGGTCGTACTGCCGCTGCCCGAAACGCTCGAAGAAGAAGTTGATATTGTTCAGCGCCGCGTGGAACAGATTGGACGTGCGCTGGAACTGCCCGCCGAGCCGCCGGCACTCGAAGAGATCCGGCGCGTGGTAACAGTCTTCCGCGAGTTGCGCAGCGGCGTAACCCTCGATGGAAAGACAAAGCTCAAATCGCCGAGCAGCACGCTCAGTACTGCTGAGGCGATCTCGGTAATCAACAATGGCCTGTCGCTCGCAGCGCACTTTGGCGACGGGCGTCTCCGCGCGCCCGATCTGGCCTCCAGCGTGGTCGGCGCGGTCGTCAAAGATCCGGTTCAGGATCGCGTCGTGTGGCAGGAATATTTGGAAACCGTCGTGAAGGAACGCGATGGTTGGAAAGATCTATACCGCGCCTGTCGAGCGTCATGAGTGTGTTTGATCACGCCTATCGAGAATCAGGAGCGCGAAAGAGTTTTACGGCTCTGCCGCCGGATGTGAGATACCGTCTTGAAAATCAAGAGCCGGAGTTGAATAAAAGCTCATGATTGGGATCGAAGACTTTGCCCGACTTCAGCACGCCGAAAGCAATATGAATGAGCTTGCGCATGGC